>Ga0247610_10000957_pt1 | contig 37741 bp, 35 predicted proteins | sample 174DNAGHGhighgp2_FD_193483 | JGI IMG/M metagenome (GOLD analysis project Ga0247610, IMG submission 193483) | Sheep rumen microbial communities from Palmerston North, Manawatu-Wanganui, New Zealand - 1742 DNA GHGhigh gp2 | ecosystem: Host-associated > Mammals > Digestive system > Stomach > Rumen...
CTAGCTATCTAGCATTGCCGTTTACTGAAAGCCCCTGCGAAGTCGGGCTCTAGTAGCTTTCATTAGCAAAACGTCCACGGGTCATCCACGGGGCCCGTGATACTAATCCTAGCACGCACTTTTATTTCCGCGAAGCATAAGTATGATTATTAGCAAAAGCCCCTCGAGCGGCTAGTGCTCTACGAGAGCTCTACGGAGGCTACGGCCGAGTAGAAGCAGCGTCCGCCTGTAACGACAGGCCGGACGACTGCTGCGCTCTTGTAGGGCACTGGGCGCGAGAGGAGCTTTTGCGGTATAATATGCTTATGGATAAGGTGAAAACTCAGCTCCGTCGCCTCAGTTATTTTACTAAGCGTGATTTTTTGACTGTCCATAATATTGCTACGGCCGCGGCTATTATCCTCGGCCTAGTATTTACTTATAACGCGGTCACCGCTACCACCCGCAACTGGCAGCTAGAGCAGAAGTTGAAAGAACGCTCGCTTGAATCCGCCAAGCTTCAGATCGAAGTCGATACTCTCACGCTCGAAAAACAGTACTACAACACCGACGAATATCAGGAAATTATGGCACGCAAAAAGCAGAACAAGATGCTCGAGGGTGAGACTATGGTTATTTTGCCAAACAACACGGAAAAGGCGAAAACTAAGTATTCCGATATAGATAACAAAACAGATCAAAAGCGCAGCAATTTCGAGGAATGGCTTGACTTTTTGTTCAGTTAGATATATAATTGTAGAGTTATTTTACATCGCGGGGTAGAGCAGCCTGGTAGCTCGTCTGGCCCATAACCAGAAGGTCGTTGGTTCAAATCCAACCCCCGCCACCATGTTTTCGAAATCAAAAAACTCCCTTTCGGGAGCTTTTTTAGTTAAATTCTCTCTGCGGCCGTGCGGACTAGTTCACACCAATCGTTTGCGACGTGCGGAACGTTTGCGATTTCGCTAGCAGTCAATTCATATTTCACGGCGAAAGCCATTTCTTGCGCAATCAAAGCAGCGTTTGGCGCCATTACGGTACCGCCGATAAGCGTGCCGGACTTGCCGAAAATAAGCTTAATGAAGCCAGTATAATAATCTGCGGTCTTAGATTTCTGGACAGCCTGTAATGGCACGATAATCTTCTTAATCTTGCGATCGCGGCGAATACAATCATCCTCACTGACGCCAACATGTGCAACTTCAGGGCAGGTATTAGTGACAGTAATTAAACCAGAATAATTGACGGTTGCCTTGGTCTTTCCGCAAATATGGGCAGCCGCTACGCGTGCGTCAATTATTGCCTTTTCTGTGGAGCTTTGGCCGCCAATAACATCACCAGCCGCATAAATATGCTTCACGTTAGTTTGCATAGTTTCGTCAACTTTTATACCACCATGCGCATATTTTACGCCGGCATTTTCAAGTCCAAGATCAACGTTTGGCGCACTGCCAGTACATAGAACAACGGTATCAACCTTGATAGACTTTTCCTGACCGCCGCGCATGAAGATGACTTTCTTCTGAATGCCATCGCGTTCAATTGCGACAACGCGTGACTGAGTCAAAACCTTGATGTCGTCATTCTTGAATACCTCGTCCAAGACCTGGCCAACTTCCTCGTCTTCGCGTGGCAACAAACGACCGGCAATATCCGCAATCACAACTTCGCTACCAAGTGCAGAGAAATACTGAGCGATTTCGCAACCAGTTGCACCGGCGCCAACGATGAAGACGCTCTTTGGTGCGCGCTGTAAATCAAGAATATTTTCTGGCAAACAATAGTCGACGTTTTCTGGGATTTTAATGCCAGTATCGGCAATCGAAGCGCCTGTTGCAATCAAAAACTTTTTCGCAGCAATCGTTTCAGCGCCGACGACAATCTCGTTCTTCGAAACGAAGCGAGCCATGCCGTGAATGCAGGTAATTTTTGCTTCCTCAAATAGTTCTTTGCTATTTGCGCCAGCTCTTCTTGCGGCCAAATTTTTCCAGTTCATCAGGGTAGGGTAATTATAACGAAGATTTGCGCTGGACAAACCGAAGCGTGCGCCAGCTAGAGCAGCTTTAAAAGTAAAAGCACCGTGAAGTGCTGCGCCAAAAGGCACATTCGTAACGTTTAGGTTGGAGCCACCCCATTTTTTAGCCTCGACTAAAGCGACTTTCAGGCCAGATTTGGCGGCAATCAGTGCTGCCTCGCTACCGGCATCTCCACTGCCGATCACGACTAAATCATAATCAAAACGTTTTTTCATCTTATATTATTTTATCATGATTTTGATAAGCATAAGCAAGGTCGGCATTGAGCTTTTTGAGTTCTTTTACGATCTGTCTGCGCAAGTCACTTTCCGTCACAATCTCTTTGTCCGCAATCCAAGCGTCGGTTTCTTTTGCAACGCGCGTTGCGATTTGTTTTGCCCAGCCTTCCGGCAAGCCAAGACTCTTCGCATTACGCAAAATGCTCAGTTTAATATCACTACTTGAATATTCGTAGCTTACTTTTTTCTTTTTGAGCGCCATATTACATCACCCAATATGCTAATACGAATACCGCGAGCAGCATAAATGCACTGCCGGAAACAACCTTCGAGAATGCTTTGTTTTTGACGCGCCACTTTTGAGCTTCCACAGCGTTTTGACCATTCTTAATTTTGAACTTCAGTACGATTAGCGGCAATGCCGTGAAGACTGCGTATGCCACTGCGGCAACAACCTGTAGATTACCGCTTAGGTGTAGGACGCAGTTTGCGACGACGAAATAAATTGCTAGGCTAAATGGCATCTCGGCGAAGCTGCTAAGCAAACCAAGCGAGAATGCTTCAATCGTATCGTTGGTCGTGCGTGCCTTTTTCTGAATGAAGCGCGTAAAAGGTCTTGGTAGCCATAGTTCTGTAGACTTCTTACCTTTGCGGTAATAGAAGAGCCACATAATCATAGCGCAGGCTGCGAAAATGCCGATGCAAATTACGAGCCATTCGGTAACTAAGGCGCCGCCAAAGAAGTTGCCAATAATAAAGCATAGTGTACAAACCATCAAGAAACTAATCGCACAGGAACCATAGATATAGTGACGAGCCAAGAAGCGCGTCTTTTTACGGCGATGTTTGGCCATGCTGTTGTGATAAAGCAAAATCAGGCCGCCCAAACCCAGTTGCAAAGAAGCCTGAGTTATTCCAGCCAGGATCATAGTCGCGATGCATACGATATCGCTCATGCTTTCATTATAGCATAAGCCGTATAGATATGTTCCAGAGAAAATATCATGCTTATGCTTGTCAAAATATTTGCCCATTTATACCATGAGGAGCATGAAAAAATTCATATTTTTCAGCATTGGAATTTTCGCGGCCATCAGTCTCCAGACTGTGCCGGTTTTTGCGGATGAGGAGCCAGCCGCGCCGCCCATCTTTTTTCGCGCCATCAACGCCGGTTACAAAGACGACCAATCCGCCCAGAACTTCGACTTTTTCGAACTCGAAAAATCCGTCGCCGACGACCTCGACCTTTCAGGTTTTCGCATCCAGTATTTCAATAGCAGCGACAAGCTCGCCGGGGAACTTGAATTTGCAGAGCCCTCCATTCTCCGTGCCAATACAGTCGTTTTCGGCTTTAACAAAAGTCCTCAGTTCGCCGACTTTCCATCGCGTTATTTGTATAACTTTAGCTCTAGTGGCCTTGCTTCTACTGCTGGCCGTCTAAAAATTGTGCAGGGCGAAACTGTGGTCGACGAAATCTGCTGGGGCAAACTAACTTGCGACAATCAGCTCGCAAAATTTGCTACCAAACAGGAAGAGAATCGCTCCGCCGTCCGCCAGGCTGATCGTAGTTTTGCGGAGGAAGAGTATTATCCCACGATAAATCCAGATGCGATTTTTATTCCGGAGCCCGAACCAGAACCAATCGTTTCTTGTGCCGGTTTACAAATTACGGAAATCTACTCTAGCTATGAGGTAAATAGTTCCGAGCAGTTTATTGAGTTATATAATTCACTCGATTCCGAATTGTCGCTCGACGCTTGTACTCTTCGCTACAAAAACAAAGACTATCCGCTTCAGGGTGCGCTTGCCGCGAATAGCTATACGATTCTACAAGATATTTTATTAACGAAAGATCCAAGCACTTCATTGACTTATGAGCTGCGCGATGCGTCCGGTCCAATCTTCTCGCTCGATCAGCCGCATGGTCAAAAGAAGGGCACTTCATACATCTTATTAGACGACCAGTGACTAATAACTTATGCGCGTACACCTGGCGAGGATAATGTTTATCAGGAATTCCGCACATGCCAAGAAGGCAAGATTATTAATCCTGTCACCGGCAACTGCGTTAACGAAGCGACGTCTGCCGATGCCTTGCCGAAAATTTGTGCGGAAGGGCAATATCTAAATGCGCTCACCGGCCGCTGTAAGAAAACGCCAACCGAAACTACGACGGTCTGTAAAGACGGCTACTATCTCAACCCGCTCACGGGACGTTGTAAGAAAAAGGAAGTCACTGAACAAAAGACCTGCGAGGAAGGCTACGAACTAAATCCGGAAACAAATCGTTGCCGCAAAAAGCGCGCGACCAATACGTCAGACTATCCGGTTGAAGAAATTAAAACCGAATCCTACGACAGCCCAAAAATCTTCATCGCAATCTGGGCAATGATAGGTCTCGGCGTTCTAATTCTGATCTACGTCGTCTTTCAGTTCCGCCACGAAATCTTCAGATTTTTCAAGCGTGGTAAACTATAGGTATGTCAGTCAAGAAAGTCCTCGGCATTGATCCTGGAACCGGCATCTGCGGTTTTGGTGTTGTAAAGTTTACAACACATAAACCAGCGCACATGGTAACGGCCGGCGTTATCACAACTCCCGCCCACACGCCAACTGCCGATCGTCTGCTGGATATTTACGAATCGCTAGAACAAATAATTGCCGAGACTGAACCGGACGAAGTTTCAATTGAGAAACTCTTCTTTAATCAAAACATCACTACTGGTATTACGGTTGCTGAAGCACGCGGTGTTTGTATGCTTGTCGCAAAGAAACATAATTTGCCGATTTATGAATATACACCGCTGCAAATTAAGCAGACGATGACCGGCTATGGTCGTGCCGCAAAGAAGGATATGCAGGAAGCGGTGCGCCACTTCTTGAACATGAAAGAAATTGTTAAACCAGACGATGCGGCCGATGCGCTCGCCGCGGCAATTACTCATGCGCTTATGACGCGCATCCAGTATCGCGACTAGACTGGCGAAATAACAGATAAGATGTTATAATTTTTTCTATGGAAAAATCATATATCACAACAGCTATCCCGTACGTCAATGGTAATCCGCACCTTGGCCATGCGATGGATTATTTACTTGCGGACGTGCTGCGCCGTTATATGATGTTGCAGGGCAAAACGGTTCGCCTTCAGGCTGGTACCGATGAGCACGGCAGTAAAATCTTTAAAAAGGCCGCTGAACAGGGCATCCCTATTCAGGATTATGTTGACCAAAACTCCAAAAGTTTCCAGGATTTCATTCATTCGCTAGACGTTGAATATACTGATTTTGTTCGCACAACCGACGCGGATCATATGCGCCGCTGCCAGGCAATTTGGGAGAAACTTTCTGATCATATTTATAAAGACAAATATGAAGGTTGGTATTGTGAGGGCTGCGAAGGCTTCGTAACCGATAAAGAATACGAAGAAAACGAAGGCATCTGCCCAGACCATAAAAAACCTTACACTAAGCTCAGCGAAGAAAACTACTATCTCCGCATTGCTGACTTTAAAGACCAGATTCGTGAAGCGATTGAAAAAGACGAAATGAAGATTACGCCAACTTTTCGCAAGAAAGAGTTTCTCAATCTTCTAAAAGACATGCCGGATGTTTCCATTTCTCGTCCAAAAGACCAGGTTGAATGGGGCGTGCCAGTTCCTGGCGATGATTCGCAGGTTATGTATGTTTGGATTGATGCGCTTTCCAATTACATCACCGTCCTTGGCTATCCAGAAAAAGATATTTCTGATAGCTGGCCTGCAAACACGCAGATTGTCGGCAAAGATATTTTGCGTTTCCATGCTGGCATTTGGCCTGCAATGTTACTCGGCCTCGGCTTGCCTTTGCCAAAGAATTTGCTTGCGCACGGCTTTATTACTGTGAATGGCGAGAAGATGTCCAAGTCTATCGGCAACGTGATTGCGCCGGGTGAGATTCTTGAAAAACATGGTCTCATTCCGTTCCGTTATTACTTCCTTCGTCATGCTTCTACGACAGAAGACGCAGACTTTACGTGGGACAAATATGAAGCTTCCTATAACGAACTTGCCAACGATCTCGGCAACCTCGTTCAGCGTCTCGCAACGCTTTGTAAGAAAAACGAAGTCACCGGTGTGAAAGGCGAACTAAAAGAAAACGCTGAGTTTGACGCACGCATGAGCAAGTATGAGTTCAACTTTGCCTTTGATGTTTTGTGGAGCGAGATTCAGAATCTCAATAAACGCATCGATGAAGAAAAGCCATGGGCGCTTGCCAAGACCGAACCAGAAAAAGCCAAGGCTGTTCTAAAATCCCTCATTCAAGATTTGTCTGACATCAACACTCGTCTAGCAATTTTCTTGCCAGAAACCGCCGAAAAGATTGCAGAGATTTTCGAGGCAGAGCAAATCACTCCGCCAGCAACTCCACTATTTCCAAAAACGTTTGCCGCTTAGGAAATCATAAGTTAGTAATTGATAATCTTTCAAAGTTTCGGTCATGGTGAAATCGCGACCGTCAAAGTAACCCGTGGCTAGAATTGGCTCTGCCTTACAGACGTCACCAACCAAATAGTAGAGCGGATCTTTTTGCCACTTCAATTTATCGAAGAGGGTATTGAGCATACAGTTTGGCGTGGTGGTTGGTAACTTTTCGCCAGCCACTAAACCGGAATCATAGTTCGTCCAAATGAAGTATGGCATCACGCGCGACAAATCATGAACTTCTTTTTCTTTACTGTCATTTGTAATATCGAATAATCCAGCTGCGTGGTCGCCGAAATAGAGCACCGCAACTTTCTTGTCGAGTTTTTCTAGCTCGCCAATAAACTCGCCGAGATATCTATCGGACTCATGCAAAGTCTGCAAGTAAGTTTCAATCGACTGCTTGCGCCAATCTGGAACTTCTTCAGTTACGCCAGTCACGGTGAACTGCGTTTTTTCGTAAGTCGATTCATTGTATGGCGTATGGTTCTGCATCGTGATAAGGCCGATAACTTTGTCGCCGTCCGTACTGAGCTCTTTTAGAACCTGCTTGTAGGCTGAGCGGTCATTGATATACTCAGAATCGCCTTCATGTTCGCGATAATCCATTTCCGGTTCCGTAATAAATTTATCAAAACCTTGTTTATTCAGCGCGATGTTGCGTTTGTACATACCTCCGTTAAATGGATGAATTGCGAGCGTAGAGCGACCTTGTTTTTTGAGCGTGCTAGCAACCGATGGAATGTTTCCAGATTTTGGTAGAAGTGCAGTGTATGGCACCGTGTCCATCCAAAAATTCGTTAAGCCAGTAAAAGCTTCAAACTCAATGTTTGCTGTACCGCCACCGTAGTCCAAAGAATACATTAGACCGCTTGGCGTTTTCTGCTGAATTTTATGAAGCTCAGGCAATACTTCGCCGCCCTCGATTTTGTAGTAATCGCTCATCTTTTTGCCTTGGAATTCTACGGTCGGATCATAGAACGATTCATTCAAAATCACGATGACACTCACGTCCTCGTCGGCAACATTTTTGCGCACTTCATTTTCGGTCTTTGCGACAATCTCGTATTTTTTCTGAATGTCGCCAATGCGTTCTTCGCTATATCCGTCCGGCTCGCCGAGCGAAGTTTTCTGGAGATTATACAAAAAGCCAATCACGAAACCGTTGTCGTCATAGTTATTGTTTTGATTCCAGGCCGTGAATTGTGTGCCAAGAAAAGTGTTTTCATAACGTGCGCCAGAATTGTGGCGGATTGCGCCAGTTGCGCCCATAAAAATCGTGACGGCGAGAACTAATGCAACGCCGCGCGAAATAAATAGATGCCCGCCTTTGCTGCGCAAGTAAAACTTTTTGCCACAATAATACGAAAATACTGCGAGCAAAACCTCCACAATAATAATCGCAATTACCAAGCGCACAATTGTGCCCATATCAACGAATTTTGAAAGCGACGACGCCTCACTTGCGAGCTGGAAATCTTCCGGCAAAAGTGGGTAACCGCGCGAATTATATTTTGCGATATGAATGAAAGAAACAATTGCGATTGCCGCGAAGCTAAGACCGGTCGTCAAAATCGGTCTGCCGCAAATTGCCCAAATCGCGACCATCATTAGCCAAACCAAAAATGCGTTAAAGAAGAAGACTAGTGGGCTGCCAAAAACAAAGCTCCACGTGCGGAAGAAATCGTTAATAAAATAACGGTATTCCAAGAACCAAGTGAGGACTACCGCTGATATTTATAAGAACACTAATGACGCAATAATGCGTTTTCTTTTCTCTTTAAAATCTTTCATTACCACCATTTTAACACACGCGTTATCCTTATGCTTGGCGCGCCCAAAAAGCAAAAATATAATTATTCTATGAAATGAATTCATCGCTCGCACATTTCTATTATTCCGCTCGCAGTATCCGTAATAATAATTGCGGCAGCAGTTGTGATCGAATTTATTCTTCCGCCAAATAACCAATATGAACCGTATTTTGAAAAGACTGTTACACTCTCTGGCGTAGTTGCTGATGATCCTGAATTTAAAAAAGATGACCATCGTTTTCAGCTCAAAACCGACGCTGGTCTCGTTTACGTAATGGTCGAAAAAATGCCGAAGGATACAATAATTGAACGTTCGGATTTAGTGACGGCGACCGGAAAACTCGAACGTGGTTTTGGCAACTATGCAGCCTTTCTATATCGACCACAAATTGTTTCAGTCGCGCATTCCAGCATGCCAGATTTTGCGACTAAAGTTCGTGCCGCTTTTTCGCGTTCTGTTCAGGTACAAATCGACAACGAAGAGCAGAGCAACTTGGCACTCAGTTTCCTGACTGGTCAGAAAAATTTACTGACTGAAGATCAAAAAAATAAACTGCGTTTGGCAGGACTCGCGCATGTCGTCGTCGCGTCTGGCTACCATCTCTCGCTAGTTGTTGGTTTCGCGAAAAAACTTTTTGGCAAAATTTCGCGCTTCGCAACTTTTGGTAGCGCGACTCTGATGCTAGTTTTGTATATTAGCATCACCGGTTTTAGTCCAAGCATGGCGCGCGCCGGACTAATTACTTTTTTCTCATTATGGGCTTGGTATTTTGGACGAAAATTTCATCCCGCGCGGCTCATTTTATATGCCATGGCAATCACATTATTTTTGGACACAAGCTACATTAATAACCTTGCTTGGCAACTCTCATTTGCTTCGTATTCTGGCATCATGTTTTTAACGCCGCTCATTACAAAATTTCTTTATGGCGACAAAAAACCTGGCTATTTTGCGAGCCTCATTATTGCCAGTATTTCTGCGCAGATTTTTTGCTTGCCAATTACGCTCTATAATTTTGGCGTTCTGCCAGTTTTGGCGCTGCTCGCAAACGTTGTTATTACGCCAACAATTCCAATCGTGATGTTGGGTACTTTTGTGCTTGGAATTTTGCCGTTGTCGCCAATTATTTTTGTCGTAAAACAAATTCTCGCCTTTCAATTATTCGCGATTGACGCAATCGCAAATCAGCCTTGGGCGGGTTTCGATTTTGGCGCAGGGCAGCCGCTAGTTTTTCTGGCATATTTGCCAATCGTCGGGCTCGCGCTGTTATTAAAATGGCGCACAGGTCACAGCTTCCGCCCCAGTTATGGTAAAATATACGCATGTTAATTCACTCTGAAACAGAGATGCTAGAATACGGCAAAAACTATGCAACTAATCTGCAAATCCCAGCCGTCATTGAACTAGTCGGCGACGTTGGCGCCGGCAAGACTACTTTTGTGCGCGGATTAGCTTTAGGCCTTGGCATTTCCGAGCCACTCAGTTCACCAAGTTTTACGATTTCTCGTTTTTATCAGGGCAGCAAAGCCACACTTACGCATTACGATTTTTATCGCCTTGAAGATCCAGGTCTCATGGCAGAGGATTTAGCCGAATCAATTGAAGATACTAATAACGTCACGGTCATCGAGTGGGGGCAGAGCATTGCAAATATTTTGCCTGCCGACCATAAAATCATTGAGATTAAATATATCGACGAAAACACACGGGAGTTAACCGAAAGATGAAATTATATTTAGACACATCCACGCCAAAAACTATTCTCAAACTTGACGATAAAACCTACGAGTGGGAATCTGGCCGCACGCTCGCACGCGATTTGCTCAAATTTATTCACGATAAGCTCAGCAGTAATGGCGCCGACTGGAAAGATTTGACCGAAATTACTTTCTTTTCCGGCCCAGGCAGTTTTACTGGTCTTCGCATTGGCGCAACAGTAGTAAATACGCTTAGCCAAGACCTAAAAATCCCACTTTTCAATCACCGCGGCGAAAAATGCGACATTATTTTGCCAGAATATGGTCGTCCTGCCAATATTACACCGCCAAAAAAGTAATCCGCGTGCTAAAATATTTTTATAGGGGGCATGGATTATTATTTGTTTTTAATTATTTCTAGAAAGAGGTAGATATGGATTGGATTATTCCAGCGATCGCTGCGCTAGTTGTAGGCGCAGGTGCCGGTGTTGGCGCTTCTTATGCATCAAACAAACGCAAAGAAAACGGCGGCAAAAACAAAGCAGACGAACTTATCCGCAAAGCCAAGCATGAAGCTAGCGAGATTGTTCTAAGCGCAAAGAAAGAAGCAACTGAAATTCACGACGAAACTCAGAAAGAAGAGTCGAATCGCCGCAAAGAATGGAAGAAAACTGAAGAGCGTCTCGTTGAGCGCGAGAATTTGCTCGACAAAAAGCTCGACCAACTCGACAAAAAGTCTGAGAATCTTCGCAAAGAAGAGAACGAACTCGAGGAACTCAAAGAAGAGGTTCGCGGCATCCGCACCAAGGCTCAGGAAAAACTTGAAAAAATCGCAGGTCTTTCCAAGGCTGACGCTAAAGAAAAACTCATGGCTATGACTGAGCGCGATATCAAGCAAGACTTGACCGAGCTCGTCGTAAAAGAGCAAAAAGCTCTTCATGACCACGTTGAAGAAACCGCAGAATCCATTTTGCTAACCACGATGGAGCGCATGTCTTCTGAGGTTACGGCAGACCGCACGGTCACTAGTCTCAAACTCCCTGATGACGATATGAAAGGTCGCATCATTGGTAAGGAGGGTCGCAATATTCAGGCTCTCCAGCACGCAACTGGCGTTGATGTTCTCGTTGACGATACTCCAGGCATGGTCGTTCTTAGCAGCTTCGACCCAATCCGCCGCCAGGTAGCTCGCTACGCTTTGGAGCGCCTCATGAAAGATGGTCGTATTAATCCATCCAGCATCGAAGATGCAGTCGCACGCGCAAACCGCGAGATTGAAAAAGAAGTTGTCCGCGCTGGCGAAGATGCCGCACGCGAGGTTGGCGTTATTGGTATCCCAAGCGAAATTCTTCACCTTCTTGGTGAATTGAAGTTCCGCACTAGCTATGGTCAGAACGTTCTTCTTCACTCTATTGAAATGGCTCACATGGGCGGCATGATTGCAGAGGAAATTGGCGCTGATGTTCAGATTACCAAGACCGCATGTTTGCTTCACGATATGGGCAAGGCTGTCACGCACAAGATTGAAGGCAAGCACGCAGATATTGGCGCAGAGCTCGCAAAGAAATACGGCATGGATGATAGGATTGTCCACGCGATCGCCGCTCATCACAACGATATTGAGCCAACCACTCCGGAAGCTATCATTGTTAAAATCATGGATGCTATTTCCGCAGCACGCCCAGGCGCTCGCAATATCTCTGCCGAGAACTTTGCAGAGCGCATGAAGGCACTCGAAAATGTTGCAACTAGCTTCCCAGGCATCGACAAGGCTTACGCAATTTCCGCTGGCCGTGAGGTTCGCGTTATCGTTGAGCCAAAGCAGATTGATGATCTCTCCGCACTCAAGCTCGCACGTGACATTGCAGATAAAATTGAAGCAACGATGCAGTATCCAGGCGTTATTAAAGTTAACGTCATTCGCGAAACTCGCGCTATAGAGTACGCAAAGTAGTGATTTTCCGCTTATGTTAATGTATAATTAACTCATGGGCATTGTTCTGGAGGAAGAGCAAAAAGGCTTCACTATTATTGAGGTGATGCTGTTTTTGGCATTAAGCGGCTTTTTGCTTGTCGGAATATTAGCCGGCACTGGCTCCAGCATTGCAAACCAACGCTATAAAGACGCCGTCCAGGACGCAGCCGACGCCTTGCGCAGCGCCTATTCCTTTGTTGCCGATACTCAGATTGAAACCCGCGCGAAAAACGAGAGCGCCTGCGGCGGTACTATTGAATCTGCCAACGCTAACGACGCTGACGATACTAACACAAACCGTGGTCGCACGACTTGCGCAGTTTATGGCGCCGTTGTCATGATTGATGGCCCGCGCATTCAGACTACTACCGTGATTGGCCGCGACTACTTTGATTTTATTCGCACGCTCGATGACGCGTCTGCTAACAAGCAAAAACAGGGTAATGTTGTCGTCAATGATGACCTCATGAACGTGCTTTATCCATCCAGCGATATCGATCTTCTCAAAGGTCTCCATACGAATAACCTCGCTTATCAGTGCGGCGCTATTGTGAACTGTAAAAATGTCGCTGTTGCCGGTGGCGCAAAAGTTCAGAAGTTAAAATGGGATACTTCTTTTAAGGCTCCTCGCACTGGCGATGAAACTGAAAACAAAGATCTCAAACTCACACTTCTGATTTATCGTTCGCCAGTTAATGGTACAATCCGCACTTTGTCTATGAACAAGGCCATTGAGTATGGCGGCAAAGTTGTGGATTATGAAAATGAAAACGAACTGGTGAGTCTAAAAGACCAGGGCATTTATCAGTTCTTTGAAGATGATGCTTCCGGCAATCCGCAGCTAACTCAAAAAGATGTTTTCCTTTGCGTTGATAGTAATGGCTTGGACAGCTATGCTGACCATCGCCGCATCATTAAGATTGCTAAAAATGCTCATTCGCAAAGTGGCGTAGTTTTGGCCGACATGGATGAAATAGTCTACGACGAAGACGGAAATGAGGTGCTATGCGACAACATGTAGTTAGGCGCGGTGATACTTTAATTGAAGTCATGCTTTCAATTTCTATTTTTGCATTGGTCGCCATGATTACGATTAACATGATGAACGATGGTATTAATACTGCGCAGCGCACACTTGAAGCAGAGATGGCGCGCAATGAAATTGATGCGCAGGCTGAAGCACTTCGTTTTATTCATAATAACTATATTGCTGAACGCCAAAAGACCGAGGATCAAAGTCAGTTCCGTAAAATCTGGCGCAAGCTCACTGATAACGCGATTCGCCCAAGTATGACCGTTCAGGAAATCGCCGACAAAGACAGCGGTAAATCTTTTGATATTAACGACATGAATACTTGCGAAGAGCCTTATGGCACGCAGGCGCATTTGGAACGCTTCAAATCATTCGTTTTGAATACTCGCCTCATCGTACCAGAACTTTCGGCTGACACTAAATTCAAGTATCTTGGCTACAGTTATGGCGGCTCTGACAGCGCGAACAACAAGGACAATTTGCTTAACCACATCATCAACTATTACAGCGTTGGCGGTAGTAAGTCTGACAAGTTCAGTCCGCCTTCACTCTATCCAAGAATTATTTACGGCAAGCTAAACAACAAGAACGTAGGCCCAAGCACGAATAGCGACGACGAAGCAAACCTCGATGAAGGTGAAGATATTTATAACGACATCGCAGTTGCCGAAGGTGTTTGGATTGATGCTGTTTCGAATATTGAAGTTACAAATAAAAGTACTCGTACGAAAGGCGCAGACTACTATGATTTCTATATCCGCACTTGTTGGCATGCTGCTGGCGTTCGCACTCCATCTACTATTACGACAGTCGTTCGTTTGTATAACCCGGAGATTATGGAATGACGAAAAAGAAAGCTTTCACCATTATTGAGCTCATGTTGGCGATGTCCTTCCTCGGCACCATGCTAGTTGGCATTGCATCGCTCACTATGCGCATTACGAATATTTATCAGAAGGGCCTCGCACTCCGTAGCATCAACGCGAACGGTCGCGAAATTATTTCCGATCTTACTCGCACGCTTAACGCATCCAGAGTAAACATCACGATTAATCCGGAAGTTCCAGATAATGGGGAAGTAACGCAAGAATTAATTAACGCTGCGCGTGCTGATTATTTTATCTCCACGAAAGATACTGAAGATCGTCAGCTTGGCGGCGTGTTCTGTACTGGCGATTATAGTTACGTTTGGAATACAGCTGACAACTTGCGCATTGCTCGCGCTAACGAACAACTCAAGCAAAAGAAATATAATGATGCCAGCATTAGCAATGCAATTAATAATGGCATCTATGTGATTGCTGCTGGTAAACCAAGACAATACACTATTCCAAAATTCGCTCGCTTCCAGGACAAGGATCGCCGTGCCTGCGCCCATACTGAAGGTATTGATGGCATATCGAAGCAATATGAACCTGCTACCGATTCCGAGGAAGGCTCCATCAAGCCAGATAGTGCATTCTTGTTTGACCTCGGCGAGGATCGCACACTTGATGCCGTTAATGAACTTATCGAAGATAATGAATCTGATTTGGCAATGTATAACTTCACGGTTTTCCCGGCTACGCAGCATGCAACTACGAAGCAGATTTTCTATTCCGGCATGTTCATTTTGGCAACCTATCGTGGTGGCGTAAATATCAAGTCTAATGGTGATTTTTGCGAAGGCTCCGATAGCGCCGAGGGTGTCCGCGATACATTGCAAGGTTCTAGTGAAATGACGATGAATGATTTTGATTACTGCGCAGTAAATAAATTTAATTTCTCCGCCCGCGCAACCGGAGAAACTGGTATAAATAAATATGGAGAGTAATATGAAGACAAGAAAAGGCGCAGCATCTATCTATATTGTAATTTTTACAACAACCCTGCTTGGTATTATTGCGCTGAGCTTTGTGCGCATTATGCTCGCCGAATCGCTTCGTACGACCAACTATAGTCTTTCGCAATCCGCCTACAATTCCGCCCTTGCTGGTGTCGAAGATGCGAAGATTGTTTTGCTTCGTTACCAGAGTTGTCTCAACAATAATAGCTACACGGCTGGCGGCGGCAAGACCGGCAACTGCGATAAATACAAAGCACTGTTCAGCGGCATTAACGCTGCATATAAAACATCGCAAGATTGTAGCGCAGTCGGAAAGTTGCTGCACCCGGGTCAGGACAACGATACGGAGACGCTTATTCAAACTCGTGACAATTATGATACTGGCACGGTTGACCAGGCCTATACCTGCGTGAAGGTCGCTGCCTATACGGAAGATTTTCTAGCTTCGCTCAGTAGCAAAAACCCGACCAAACTTATCCCACTTCGTTCCGATAGCGATGAAACACAAAAGAGCATCAACCGCATCCAGATTCAGTGGTTTGATGACCAGAACTATCGTGACGTGACTGATGGCAATGGTAATGTTAAAGACGAATTCACTGGTTTCTGGAAAAAGGGAAACAAAGGTGAATTAACCGGCACGCTCGTTTCGAACGTCGGCAATTATAGCGGCAGAACCGCATCTGATTTCGGCAGTTCGTTTACAGAAAAAGAACTTGTTCCGCCAGCTCTTCAGGTGACTATGCTTCAGACCGCGAACAACTTCACGATGGATCAATTCTATACTAGTGAAGGCACTAATAATAATAGTAAGACGAACCGCGGCACGCTCCTACTTCGCCCAACCAGAAGCACCGACAGTGCTTTCCGCACCAGCCGCCAAATTAGCAACAAAAATCACTCCAATGTGCTTCCGCAGAACTCGCTCGCGTATTCTGCGAACAAGAGTTTCAATACTCCACTCGACGTAGTTTGTGACCCAGGCAGCTCCAGTTGGGGTAGCTATGCATGTATGGCAGATTTCTATGTGCCTAGCCCAATCGGCGATGGCGGCCGCAATATGTCCACTTCATTCTTGGTCGTGAACTTACCTTATGGCGGTCCACAAACAGACATTTCAGCAAAAATGTATCATTGCATCGATCCAACCAAGCCGATTAACGCAGTAATTGAATCGGAAAACTCAGTGAACTGTAGTGTAGTTTACTTCGCAAATGTTCAGCCAATGGTCGACTCGACTGGTCGCGCTAACGATCTCTTCCGCCGCGTCGAGTCACGCATTGAGCTTGCCGATACTAACTTTCCAATTGCAAACTACGCACTCGCGATGACCGATCCAAAGAATACGAATGGTATCGTGAAAGACTTCTATGTTACGACTAACTGTAGCTACTCTAGCTCATACTTTGACGGGAAGAATATCGTTGACGATAAGGGGCAAAAAGATAAAGCGAACGATAACAGATATACTTGTTTGAATGCAGATAAAAATAGCACCAAGACCCCAGGTAAGGGTAATGGTGAGTAATGGTGCCCGCGACTAGACTCGAACTAGCACATCTGTAAAGACACTAGCACCTGAAGCTAGCGCGTCTACCAATTCCGCCACGCGGGCATAGGGCAATTATAGCACGTAAGATGGTATAATATATCTATGAGAGAATTTCTCCTCGCTCGCAAGCGTATCATTTGTATTGTCGCACCAATCGTGTTTGGACTCTTATTTATGGTGCTTTGTATGCTACAGCTCAAGCAGTCAATTTGGTTCGATGAGTCCTACAGCGCCTACTTAACTCGCTTCGATTATCCGCAGATTTGGAATCTCACTGCGCAAGATGTTCATCCGCCACTTTTTTATTTCGTGCTAAAAACTTGGGCGCATTTCTTCGGCCATACAGACTTTGCGATGCGCATGCTTTCTGTCCTAATGGGCGCAGTCGCGATTCTATTTGCATATCTTTGGTTGAAATATAAATATGGTGCGGCTGCTGCAATTTCCGCTACGGCGCTGCTCGCCATTTCGCCGGTCTTTGTACGCTACGGTCAGGAAATGCGCATGTATACCATGGTGCTTGCAATTGTCTTTGCGGCAACTTACGTTTTGCAACTCGCAATCGATAATGGTAAAAAACGTTGGTGGGTAATATATGCCGTGCTGTTGGCGCTTGGTATGTGGACGCACTATTTCTGCGCGCTCGCCTGGATTGCCCATCTCGTTTACTTGATTTATGTTTACCGTAAAAAGATTTTTCAGAAAACTATCATTTTGACCTACGTCGGTGCCGTCGCGTTGTTTGCGCCATGGATGCCGAGCATGTTAAATCAGGCTGGCATTGTCCAGAGTGCTGGCTTCTGGATCCCAGACGTTTCCGTTTCAACTTTGTCTGGTTTCTGGACTGAGTCGCTAGTTTATAAAACGCCAGACGAAGTGAAGAACTGGCTCCTGATTTTGGTTCTATTTGCAACTATCATTATTGTGTCGTTGATGATCAAATATCGCGCCAAATTCCGAATGCTACTTTTACTTCTTTTGGTTCCAGTAGCGTTACTCGTTCTCGTATCTATGCCGCCACTCAGCCCAATGTTTATTACGCGCTACATTCTTTATTCCGTTGTCTCCATTGCAATTATTTCCGGTGTCGGTTTGGTACTTTACGCACGCTCACCATTGCCGAAGCGCAATCGCGAAAAGAAGCTTCGCCGCCGTGTTGCTGCCGTGATTCTCTCCGCAATTGTTCTAGTCAGCACCAGCGTTTGCGGTCTCGTGTCGGTCTATGCGACGGGGAATTACAATTTCAACACGCACATAAAATCGCCGGCAAAGGACCTTTATAACACTATCGTTACTCTCGATAATGATGAGAACCTCGCAATTATTAGCGCATCTGAATGGCTATACTTTGACCTAGCTTTCTATACGACGAAAGAACATTCTGTTTACTTCATGGACGAGACGACGGACTATCGCTACGGCTCGCTCATGCCACTTAAAGCATCTGAGGTTGGTCGCATCGGCGATCTTGATCGCTTCCTCGCGAATCGCAAAGCCTTTTGGTATATCACGACCATTGATGAAAATACCAAAAAACCAGCCACAGAATTCCCGCGTAAAGACTGGACTATTCGCGACTATTCATCGGTGAAATTGAACGATCAGAGCGACGTCTACGCCATCGTCAAGATGGTTAAAGAGTGATATAATTATCTCTAGAGTCGGGGCGTGGCGCAGCTGGTAGCGCGCGCGGTTCGGGACTGCGAGGTCGCCCGTTCAAATCGGGTCGCCCCGACCATTTTTGTTTATGAATCTATAGGAGTTCAACGTGCCAGAATACAAGAACACTGCTGGTAAGAAAAAACCACAGAAACCAAATACCATACTAACTTTAGTCAGACTCGGCGTCTTTTGGCTTATCGTGTTGCTATTATGTGGCGCGCTATTTACGAATCTCACCGGCAACGGTTTTAGTAAAACCGAAGAGCGTTCCATTACGGAAGTTTTGAGCTATGCTCGCGATGAGAAGCTTGAAAAGATTGAGGTTACTGGCAATGAACTCAAAGTTACCGCCAAGGATAATACCGATTTGCCAAAGACGATGATTTCTCGCAAAGACGGCTCCGGCACTCTTCAAGAACAGGGCTTCGAAGAAGTCATTAGCGAAGGCAAAGTTGCTATCGAAATCAAAGATAACTACGACGTATTTGGCACGATTCTTGACATTGCATTAGTCGTTGGTCCAATCCTCCTAGTTGTTGGTTTCTTGATTTTCATGATGCGCCAGGCGCAGAGCATGAACAATCAGAATATGGGCTTCGGCAAGGCAAAGGCACGTCTTTATGGTAACGAGAAAAAGAAAGTTCTCTTTTCTGATGTTGCTGGTAACGAAGCAGCAAAACAAGATCTTTCTGAAATTGTTGACTTCCTAAAGAATCCGAAAAAATATGAAAAGGTTGGCGCAAAGATTCCACGCGGTGTTTTGCTAGCTGGCGATCCAGGTACTGGTAAAACTCTCATGGCACGCGCAGTTGCTGGCGAAGCAGGCGTTCCATTCTTCTCGATTTCTGGTTCTGAATTTGCAGAAATGTTTGTTGGTGTTGGCGCATCTCGCGTTCGCGATTTGTTTGCCAAGGCTAAGAAAAATGCACCAAGCATCATCTTTATTGATGAGATTGATGCTGTTGCTCACAAACGCGACGCTCGTGGCGGCGCAGGTCGTGAAGACGAACAGACACTTAACCAGATTTTGGTTGAAATGGATGGTTTTGATAATGAAACCGGTGTCATTGTAATCGCCGCAACCAACCGCGTTGATATGCTCGATAAAGCATTGCTTCGTCCAGGTCGCTTCGACCGCCACGTAAACGTTACGCTCCCAGAGCGCAAAGACCGTGTTGAGATTTTAAAGGTTCACTTCAAGAACAAACCAGTCGCAAGCGATGTTGATATCGACGCACTCGCTGCAAAGACTGCTGGTTCTAGTGGTGCAGATCTTGCGAATATCGCAAACGAAGCAGCAATCGGTGCCGCTCGCAACAATCGCAAAGAAATTACAAACGCTGATGTTACTGAGGCATTTGAACGCGTTGCGATTGGTCCAGAACGCAAGTCTAAGGTCATGAACGAGCAAGAGCGCAAGATTACTGCTTATCATGAAGCAGGTCACGCAATTGTTGGTCATGTCCTTCCGGATTCTGATCCAGTTCACAAAGTCACAATTATTCCACGTGGTCGCACCGGTGGTGTCACTTGGTTCCTTCCGCCGGAAGACCGCAGCTACAAGAATGTTTACGAACTCAAGGATGTCCTTGCTCGCGCAATGGGCGGCCGTGTTGCAGAACGTATCGTGCTCGGTAATGACGGCATTACTACCGGCGCCAGCTCCGACCTTCAGCATGTTGCAGAACTCGCTCGCGAGATGGTTTCTGAAGAGGGCATGGGTAGCAAACTTCGCGACCAAGTCTTCAATACTAACGAAGTAAACTTCTTTGGCGATCGTGCAAAGATTTATTCCGAGAAGACTTCCGAGATTATCGACGCAGAGATTGAGGCTCTTACGAAAGAGGCCAACACTCGCGCTGAGGCTGTTCTAAAAGCTAACCGCAAATATCTCGACGCACTCGCAAATGCATTGCTAGAAAAAGAAACTCTAGAAGAAAAAGAAGTTGCCGCAATTCTCAAGGGCACTTCCATGCCAACCGCTGCTAAGTTACATAATTAAAGTTGTTAAACTGTTATAATAAAAATAGATATGAAGAAGCGCAAACTCCATTTTCGTTCGGTTGTTTCGCTCGCCAACACTAGGCTGTCAGTAAGGACTGCGGCTATCGTAATCGCGAGCTCCACGCTCATCTCAGCTTTGCTGGGTATTTTCCGCGATCGCTGGCTAAATACCATGTATTACGATACTTATCCGGCAGGTCTTGATGCCTACACGGCTGCCTTCACGGTTCCAGACTTCCTATTCTTTATTATTACTTCCGGCGCGCTCGCAGTCACTTTCGTTCCAGTCTTTAACCAGCGCCTCGTCAATGGCAACAAGAAATCCGCGTGGGAATTAAGTACTAGTACGCTTAACTTCCTCGCACTAGTCAGCCTTGTTGCATCCATTTTAATCATGGTCTTTGCAGATCCGCTCGTGCGTTATGTTGTGGCACCGGGTCTCAACGAATCTGCAATGTCGCTCGCTATTAACATGATGCGCGTGATTGCAATCAACCCATTCCTATTCTCAATTTCTACCGTGCTTGCGAGCATGCAGCAGGCAGTTGGCCGCTTCGTGTTCTATTCGCTCGCACCAGCGCTTTATAACATTGGTATCATCGTAGGTATTCTCGTCTTCACGAACGGCATTAACATCTTCGGCATTCAAATCTTTGAAGGCGGTATTATGGGTGTCGCGCTTGGCGTGGTCTTTGGTGCGCTTTTGCAGTTGGCGACCAGTATCATTGGTTTGGTCGGTCTTGGCTTTGATTACAATTTCAAAATCCATTGGAAGAACCAAGGTTTCCGCACCGTGCTAAGGCTTTTGCCTTCTCGCTCTGCTGACCAGGGTATTGATTACGTCATGAGCATTGTTAATACGAACCTTGCTTCCCGCATGGGCGAGCAGTCAATTCGTGCTTATCAGCAGGCATCAAGCTTACATTCCATGCCGGTCAACTTAATTGGCGTAGCGATTTCTACCGCATTCTTCCCGAAGCTCAGTGAAGAGGCTGGTCGTAAAAATGATGTCGAGTTCCGCAAGACTTATCGCTCTGCGCTCAGCACGATTATTCTCATTTCCATGCCAATCGCAATTATCGCATTCTTTACACGTGGTTACGTCGTAAACTTTATTAAGAACGGTGGCGATCCAAAGATTGCTAGCGTGCTCGGTGCATTTATCATCGCGATTATTACGCAGTCGCTTTATCACATTGTGGCGCGCGGTTTCTATGCCAAGCAGAATGCGAAGACTCCACTCATCGTTTCTATCGCGGCCTTCATCGTTCAGGTTGCCGCCGCAATTCTACTCAGCAACGCGGGCTTTGGTCCAGAAGGTCTTGCCTATGCATGTAGTATTTCTGCCGTGTTTGAAGTTGGCGTCTTGCTCCTAATTCAGAACCATGAAGGCAAATTGCTTGACCGCGCTTTCTGGGTCACTGCTGCAAAGATGACTTTCGCTGCACTGGTCGCTGGCATGGTATCTTACATCCTTACCAAGCTCTTGCCACTTCGCGCAACGGATAACTCCTTCCTCGCAACCTTCCCGAAGTTCTGCGTCATCGCGGGCTCCAGCTTAATCCTCTACGTCATTATTTGTGCATTGCTCAAAATCCAAGAAATTCAGCCAATCATTGACCGCTTCAACAAAATCGTCTTTAGAAACGTCAAACCAAAAGACAACTAATTCTTATTTAGGTGTTTGCGCGCAATATCGGTTGCGATGCGACCTTTTGGCGTGCGCTGAATCATGCCAAGACGCATGAGGAATGGTTCATAGTAATCTTCGATCGTGGATGCTTCGTCGCCAGTTAGAGCGGCAATAGTGTTAAGCCCGACTGGTTTGTCGCCGTATTTATCGAGCATCAATGTGAGCATATTGCGGTCGGCTGGATCAAGGCCTAGCTCATCAATCTCTAGCATTTTAAGAGCAGAATTTGCGGTTGGAACATCAATAATGCCATCGCCATTTACGTCAGCATAATCACGCACGCGCTTCAAAAGGCGGTTTGCAATACGTGGGGTGAGGCGAGAACGCTGTGCGAGCAACTTCGCTGCGTCAGGCTCAATCTTCGCCTCCAGCAAGTTCGCCGAACGCTCAATGATCTTCTGAATATCATCCTCGCTATAGTACTCCAAGCGGTAGCTATGACCGAAGCGGTCACGGAGTGGCGCAGCCAAATTACCAGTCTGCGTCGTAGCGCCGATTAAAGTGAAGTGCGGCAAATCTAACTTCACGCTGCGACCAGCAGGACCTTTGCCGATCACGATATCCAATTTATAATCTTCCATTGCGGAGTAGAGAATTTCCTCAACGGCGCGGCGGAGACGATGAATCTCATCGATAAACAAAATGTCGCCATCAGTAAGGTTAGTCAAAATACTTGCAAGGTCGCCTGCTTTTTCAATGGACGGAGCAGAAGTGGCGCGGAAGTTTGCGCCCATCTCGTGCGCGATTACGCCAGCCATTGTAGTCTTGCCGAGGCCAGGAGGGCCATAAAGCAAAATATGGTCCAAAACATCGCCACGTTTCTTTGCGGCATCAATTGCGAGTTTCAAGTTTGTCTTGAGGCGTGCCTGGCCAATGTATTCTTCGAAGTTGGTAGGGCGCAAAGAAAACTCTACGACGTTCTCTTCGGCGTCATCCTCATGTAGACTAGTATCAATAACACGCTCAATTGCCATACATACTATTATACCATCTGGCGCTAATCTGTTAAAATAGATAGAAAATAGGAGGAATATGGCAGAAATCAAAGGTACCAAAACAGAGAAAAACCTAAACGCTGCATTCGCAGGCGAATCGCAGGCACGCGTAAAATATCAGTTCTACGCAAGCAAGGCAAAGAAAGAGGGCTATGAACAGATTTCGGCCATCTTCCAGGAAACTAGCGACAACGAAAAAGAGCATGCCAAAATCTGGTACAAGCTCCTTCATGACGGCGTTGCCGACACGATGACCAACCTCAAAGACGCGGCAGCTGGCGAAAACTACGAATATACTGACATGTATAAGAAATTCGCCGAAGACGCCCGCGAGGAAGGCTTCAATGAAATCGCTGAACTCTTTGAGAAGGTTGGCGAAATTGAAAAACACCACGAAGAGCGCTATCTCAAACTCGTTGAAAATATTGAAAAGGGCATGGTCTTCAAGGGCGACGGCGTAACCGTCTGGAAGTGCCGCAACTGTGGCTACATCCACATCGGTGATTCTGCGCCAGAGAAGTGCCCAGTCTGCGATCATCCTCAGTCTTACTTTGAAATTCAGGCAGAGAATTATTAATCAATGTCGCGCTCAGCTAATTATCGCTATCATCGCATAGCCGCGGTGGTTATTGCTGCGCTGGTTTTTGGTGCGATAATTTTGCTGAATCCAAAGGCCTACGAATTTGCTAGCCAGCTCGGGTTTAGTGACGGGAAATTACCGGATTACAAAGCCGAGCAGAGCGAAGCGGATTCGCTGCTTGCCCGCGATGTGCTGGAGAACCTTGCCGTCAAGGAAAAAGATACTGAGCATAAATACTACCGCAAACAGTTTTACGATAACTGGTCCATTACGGATAGCGGTTGTAATATGCGCGAAGCAATCCTCGCCCGCGATTTAAAGGATGTGAAATATAAAGATAATTCCTGTAAGGTTGAAACGGGAACTTTAGAGGATCCGTACACTGGCAAAACAATTAATTTTGTCCGCGGTCAGGACACTTCGTCTGCCATTCAGATTGACCACGTTGTAGCGCTCAGCAACGCTTGGGCAACCGGCGCTTTTCAATTGGACGCCGATATGCGTCTTGCGGTTAGCCAAGATCCGCTCAACCTCCTAGCAGTGGACGGTCCGGCAAACCAGGAAAAATCTGACCAGGCTGCCGACACTTGGCTTCCAAGCAACCAGGCTTTTCGTTGCCAATACGTCGCGCGCCAAATCTCCGTAAAATATAAATACAAACTCTGGGTCACGCCGGCTGAAAAACTTGCCATGCAAAAAGTCCTCGTCGACTGCCCAGAAGAGCCTACTCGAGGACTAGAAAATCACTAACTGCATAATCGTGGTTTACGGCCGCTACTGCTAATTTCGCGCTGAACCCTGGATGATTGCGTAAATATAATTCTGCCGCGAAGCGCATTTGTTCGTATTTCTTTGGTGTAATCGCGTCCAAGCCATTGTCGGCTTTGCGGTATTTTACCTCAACAAAATACAAAATCTTATCTTTTTGTGCAACGACATCAATCTCGCACCATTTCGTCTTCCAGTTGCGCTCCATAATCGCGAAGCCGTGCTTGCCGAGATAATCTGCTGCAGCATCTTCACCTAGGCGACCGTCAGCAGCATGCTTTGCTAATGTCTTTTCTGGCATATTACCGACAAGTTCAGCGATTGGACGGAAACTACGACGGTGTTCTTCGCATGGACCGAGCTCAAGCAGGGCGGATTTATGTAGCGCTGTGCCATAACCGACGTGTTTTTCGAAACCGTAGCCAGGGAAGCGCTCGGCGAGTTTTATCATGTAGTCGTCGCGCGCGACTTTCGCGATAATTGACGCGGCAGAAACCTCTGGCACGAGCAAATCTGCCTTTGGTTTTACGGTGACATAGCCACCAAGTGGCGTGTCGCTCAAGAAATTAATTGTACCGTCAATAATAATGCCGTTGAATTCTGCGCGCGCAGCCTGGATTTCTTTGACTGCGTCGCGGCAAGCTTTACGGAGCGCTGCCGATAGACCGATTTCGTCTAGTTCGGCGGCTGGCACCCAGCCAAGCCCGCAAAAAGCCTTCTCATGAATCTCTGCTGCCAAGACTTCGCGTCGTTTGGCGGTAAGTTTTTTACTATCCGTTAATCCTTCAATTGGCTCGCGCAAAACACACGCGCCCACAACAAGAGGCCCCGCCCAGGGGCCTCTGCCGACTTCATCTATACCAAGTAGCTTTTTCAAGCTTAAGCTTCCGCTTTTTCTTCTGCTGGAACCTCAGTAGCTTCTGCAGCTGCCTCAGCAGCCTCTGCGACTGGAGCTTCTTCCTCTGCAGGAAGTTCGTTCACAGCGTGGCGATCGAAATCTTTCTGAGAAAGACGTGCGGACTTACCAGAACGATCGCGGAGGTAGCGAAGGTTGTTGCGGCGGACTTTACCGCGGCGAACAATCTCAACCTTTTCTACGAGTGGGCTATGCATCAAGAAGCTCTTCTCAACGCCAACGCCAGACGTAACCTTACGAACAACGATACGCTCAGTATGGGAAGCTTTGCGATCAACGCGGATCACAGTGCCTTCGAATACCTGAATGCGGAACTTGTCACCTTCCTTAATTTTCTGCGAAACACGCACGGTATCACCAGAACGGACGTCAATGACGGCCTTTTTCTTCTGGGCATCACCCACCATTTTGAGTAATTCAAACGACATATTCTTACCTTTTATATTAAAAACTTTCCTCATTTTAGCACATTTTTGGCCATCCGACAAGGGTATTATAGGGGTTTAATGATATAATTAGGGCATGATAGCTCATCTTAAAGGCATTTTGACCGAAAAATTCGCAAATTCCGTCATTATTGACGTTCATGGCGTTGGCTACGAGGTAGCCCTTAGCCAGATAGATTTTGACAATCTTAACCTCGATGACGAGGTAAAACTCTACACTTATCATCACATTCGCGAGCAGGCCGAGGAGCTCTTTGGCTTCACTAGTCTCGCCGCAAAGAAACTCTTCGAGCTTTTGATCTCTGTTCAGGGCGTTGGTCCAAAGGCGGCAATGGCAATTCTTAGCCTCGCACCAGCAGAAGAGGTGCGTAATGCGATTGCCAATGCTGATGCAACCTATGTTTCCAAGGCTAGTGGCGTCGGCAAAAAATCCGCTGAACGCGTAATTGTTGATCTTCGCGACAAGGTTGGTTTGCCGACTTACTACGGTCGCAAGAATGAACCGCAGACCGCGACGAAGGCGCTCGAAAATGATGAGGCGCTTGATGCGCTCATGGCACTAGGCCTAAATCTCTCTGACGCAACCAAGGCTTTGGAAGGTGTTGACGCGAATCTACCAGTGGAAGAACGCATCCGTGCCGCACTAAAAAACCGTTAACGCTTGAAACGATTGCCCGGCTTTGCTACAATAGATTCGTTGCTCTGGGAACGTGTATAATCCAGCATGTTTGGGGATATAGTCGTAAAGAGCGATGGTTCTGCTAGTTTTATGGGAAACTAATAAAAGAAGCAGGACAAAACATTACTAAGCAGGAGAAACCATGAAAAAGCGTAACCGCAAGGGGACGCTCCAAGTGGACGCGCTTAACTGGAACGAGTTCATCGATCTATAAAGCGCAAAAAATAATCGCCATTTCGGCGATTATTTTTATTCTTATTCTTCAGTTTCAGCTGGGCCGGTCTTTTGGCCGTCTTTTTCTAGGTATTCGTTAATTTTATCTTCAATCAACTTTGCAATGTCGCTCGCGTGTTCGATATCTAGCATTTCGCCATTAATGATAATAGTTGGCGTAGCGGTAACTTTATCTTTCTTGCCGCCGAGTGTTTTATCGAAATCAATCTTTTTCTGAATGTTAGAATCGTTCAAATCTTTCTTAAACTTTTCTACGTCACCTTTACCGTCAGTAGCCTTGGAGAAGATGTCAGCATAAACGTTGGTGCGTTTTTCAGTATCGCTAACATTGATCCAGTCGATGCGGTTATCGTAGAGAGCTTCAAGCGTTTCCCAGAAGAAACCCTGCTTGTTTGCGGACTCAATCGCTGCGGAAGCGGAGCGGGCATTAGGGTGACCCTGAATTGGGTAACTGCGGAAAACAAAGCCGATGCGATCGCCATATTCTTTGTAGATTTTGCTGATCTTTGGCATCATCGTCGCACAGCCAGGGCACTGCAGATCAGCGTATTCTACCAAGATGATAGAAGCGCCTTCCTTGCCGCGATAATGGTCGGCAATCTGACCGTTGTTATTATCGGCTGCGATGACTTTCGTCGTATCGTAAGCGTTTACGTCAAATTTTTCGGTATTTAGAGAAGTCCAGACTGCGATGCCACCAAGGCCAATCAGTAGGGCTATGATAATTGCTACAGTAATTCTATTCATATTATAATTATATTATGTTCCATAACTTCTTGCATAAGATTCTAAAAATCCCGGTTACGATGCGAGTTCGTTATGATCGCTGTGGTGTAAAATGGCCAAAAATTACTATCGTATTTCTACACGGTATCGCCGCCAGTTCTTCTGCTTGGAAAGAGGTTTTGCCTCCACTCATGAAGGATGAAGATTTGCGCAAAGTGCGCTTCATTGCGCTGGACTTAATTGGCTTTGGTAAATCGGAAAAGCCCGATTGGTATGGCTATGATTATGCTAGTTATCGTAAGACGCTGACGCGCACGCTCAAGAAATTGAATGTCCATACGCCGCTGGTGATTTGCGGCCATTCCATGGGCTGTTTGCTCGCAGTGGATTATGCCGCCAATGGTGACCGCATTGTGGACCAACTAATTTTGATCTCGCCGCCAGTTATCAAAAACAGTGAAGTCGGCGGCATGCAGGATCAGATTTATTCCAAGCTTTACGGCGAACTACGCGACCATACTGATGCGAAGCCGGTTGCAGTGATTGCTGGTGTTGTGAATGCGATGTCTAGTTTTGAGAAGCGCTGGCTGAATACGATTGCATTTCGTAAAACGATGGATAATATCATCTTAAATAAAGACAACTATTCTACGATTGCAAACCTAAAGATTCCGATGGAAGTTGTTCATGGCCGGCTTGATCCACTGGTGATTGGCGCGAATCTCAAGAAGGTCGCGGAGCGTAACAAGCATTTTCATTTAACCGAGACTTTTGGCGGCCACGATATGGTCGGCGCTAAGGCAAAAAAGACCGACAAAGTCATTAAAGACACGCTGTTACATCTGCTCCTTCACTCTGATTTATGATAAAATAAGCTTATGCATGGGTTGGGCACTGACATAAATGTGAACGACATCAACGATCGCATTTCTTTCTGTAATTACCTAGCTGTCGCGCAGATTTTTCTGCAGGACAATTTTTTGCTTGAGCGCCCACTTGAGCCAGATGACATTAAGCCTCGTTTGCTCGGTCACTGGGGCTCTTGCCCGGGCATTAATATTGCCTACGCCAACCTCAAGGCGCGCTTCCCGAAGATGCAATTTATCCTTGGTCCTGGCCACGGTTTTCCGGCTTTGCAGGCGAACCTATTTTATGATGGCGATTTGCAGGAGTTTTTCCCAAGCGCCACGCATGACAAGGCAGGCATTGAGTATATTTGTAAGAATTTTTCCTGGCCGTACGGCTTTCCGTCTCACTCTAGCCCGATGACGCCTGGCGTTGTCGCCGAGGGTGGCGAACTTGGCTATTCGCTTGCGACGGCTTACGGTGCTGCTTTGGGCCGCCCGGATAAACTCGTTGCCGTATTGATTGGTGATGGGGAACTAGAAACCGCTACGGCGCTTGCTAGTCTTAACCTCAACAAGTTGCTTAATTCTGATGGCAATGGCCATGTTTTGCCGATTCTTCATCTGAACGGCTACAAGATTTCTGCGCCAACCATTTACGGCCGCAGCAGCGAGAGGGAACTAATGCAACTCTTCCGCGGCTTTGGTTTCGATCCGGTATTTGTGGATGGAACGAATACGGAACAGATGCAATATGCACTTGGTGATATAAAAAAGAATACGTTTATTATTATGCAGACGCCAAAAGGCTACACTGGCCCACGCGAAGTTGATGGCTTAAAGATTGAAGGGAACTGTGCCTCACATCAGGTGCCATTGCCGAACGCGAAAACTGACCCAGCGCAGCTAAAGATGCTAGAGGATTGGCTAAAGTCATATAAGTTTAAGGAGCTCTATGAGAGATTTGCCTTCGAGAATTGATAATCCTGGCGTAGAACTGGGTTCCAGTGCTCAGATTTTTGGTGAAGCACTGCGCGACGAAATGAAACAGCATGAAGACTTCTATTTCTTCAGCCCCGATGAAACTACTTCCAACCGCCTAGCGACCGTTTTTGAAGCTTCCGATCGTGCCTGGACTCGCAAGATTGAACCTTGGGACAAGAGCCTCGCGCCGAATGGTCGCGTGATTGAAATGCTTTCCGAAAACACGCTATTTGCTGTTTTAGCCGGCCATATTCTTAGCGGTGGTCGTGGCTGTTTAACGTCATACGAAGCATTTTTGCCTATCGTTTCTTCGCAGCTTGATCAGCATCTCAAGTTCCTCAAGCAGAGCGGAGAGTTTGATTGGCGCCCAGATGTGCATGCGCTCAATATCCTTTCAACTTCCTGTTGGCAGCGTCAGGACCATAATGGCTATACGCACCAGAATCCAGCCCTGATTTCCAGCCTCCTTTCCAAGCCATCTAACCGCGTGAACTGTTTCTTCCCAGTGGACGATGTCGCTGCAGCGGCTACCTGGGAGAAAATGATGAATACGAAGAATGTTGTAAATCTTACAACATTCAATAAGAATGAACAACCACGTTGGATTGATATGGGTCACGCTCGCTATCAGTTGGGCGACGGCCACGGTTGCTCAATTTTCCAGTTTGCTTCTGATGAAAAACCAGACGTTGTAGTTGCTGCTATTGGTGACATTCCAACCAAGGAAGCAATGGAGGGCATTAAGCTCGCCAAGGCAGAAGCGCCTGGACTCCGTGTGCGCTTTGTTGGTATCGCCGCACTTTCCTACGCCGCAATCGGCACCACCGACAACAAGCTTCTCCCGAACGATTTTGACGATATCTTTACGCGCAACAAGCCAATCGTGATTAACTTCCACGGTTACCAAGAAACGATTCGCTCCATTTTCTCGCACTACGCTAACCCGATTCGCCTCTCCATTCATGGCTACGAGGACCAGGGTTCAACGACTTCGCCGCTTGATGAATTGGCACGCAATCACTGTTCTCGTTACGATATTGCTGCAGATATTTTGGAACGCACCGGCCACTATGGCCACACTCATAAGTTCGAGACGGCAATCATCGAAAATGCCCGCCATGCGAACCAGACGGGCCTCGATAAATAATTATTTAGTCGCGCGTATTACGTTTTCAAATAGCATCGCCACGGTAAGTGGTCCGACGCCGCCGATTTTTGGCGTGATAGTTAGATCGTCGCGCGTTTCGCGTACTTCTTCAGCGACGTCGCCGAGGATAACGCCTTTTTCGCTGGCGGTTCCAGCATCAACTACGACCGCGCCAGTCTTTAGCATTTCAGAAGTAATCAAACCAGGCTGACCGGTTGCGGTTACGATAACGTCAAAATCCTTTAGGCGCATCAAATCGTCGCCACGGTGGAACATTTCTACGTCATAATTGCTTTCGCGCCACATCTTGAGTAGCGGTGCGCCGACTAGTTTGCCGCGACCAACTACGGCTAATTTCAGGGAAGGAAGCTCAATACCATATCCGGTCAAAAGCCAATGAATCGCCATTGCGGTAGCCGTGTCGCGTTCGCCGCGTAAGCCATCCACGTCTTTTTCATTCGGGATTAGTTGAAGGATAGATTCGTCGCAGTGTGCGAGTGGAAGCTGGATAATAATGCCAGAAACATTTTCGTCTTCAGCGGCTTCGCGCACCTGTGCGGCGGCGGTTTCGGCGGTTAATAAGCGTTTCTCAGTATCAATACGGATATCTGCACCGTACTGCTCCTTTAATGACATATATTTCGCGATTACCGGACTATCGTTATCGTAGAAAATCACGAGTTTCGGAAACCTTTTGGCAGCACGAAGCTGGCGCACCTGTTTTGCCTGGCGCTCCTTAATAAACCCAGCAAGTTCGCGACCGTTTAATTCCTTCATGCGCCGAGCTCCATTGGCTCCTGTTCCAAGGTATAGCCGTATTTATCTTTTACGCGCTTAATAATTTCTTCGCGTGCGGCAGCGAGATCGGCGTAACTCTTGGCGCTCTCGTTAATGAGGACGAGCGAAGCCTTGTCGGAAACGCGCATGCCATGGAAAATTTGACCCTTTAAACCGGCATTTTCGATGAGCCAACCAGAGGCAATTTTGCCATCGTCCCAAACAGGGATGCCGGCGGCCTTAGCAGCCTGGATCTCTGCCTCACTCTGCAAATAAACATTCTTAAAGAAGCTGCCGCTACTGGCGAGTTCTGCTGGATCTGGCAACTTTGATTCGCGAATGGCGCGCACCGCAATACGAACTGCTTCTGGCGTGTATTCAGTGATACCGTTTTCATCAAAATAGCGTTGCAAACTGTTATAAAAAGGCGGTTTTGGATTTGAATGTTTCAAACAAACGACAACCTTCGTAATGAAGTAGCGCCCAACGGTATTGCCGCTATTAAAAATACTGTGACGATAACCGAGGTCCATATCAATCTTTGGGATCTCAACAAAATCTTCTAGCAAAACATCGTATGCGCGAACGTAAACGATCGTTTGGGAAATGTCCTGACCGTAGGCGCCGACATTCTGAACTGGTGCCGCACCAACCGTGCCTGGAACCGCGCTGAGCGATTCAATACCAGAATAGCCGAGCTTGGTAGAGTAGCGCACGAAATCGTCTAGTAGTTCGCCCGCATAAGCATAAAGCTCGATGCGACCGTTAATCTCCTCTGTTTCAACCCCCATACCACGGATTTTGTTAATCAAAATCACGCCATCAAAGCCCTCATCGCGACCAATAATATTGCTACCCGAACCAAGGATGTAAACAGGCAAGCTGTGTTCGCCGGCAAAAGCGTAGGCCTGCGGCACATCTTCTTCCGTCTCAATATCAATCACGTAGCGCGCATTGCCGCCAAGTCTCATGGTGGTTAGTGTAGAAATAGCAATATTTTCACGAATCTTCATTTTTTTATTATACAACAGATAGGGAGTATAATATTAGATATGAGTAAATTACGACGTGGCATTCTATATGCGATTCGAGCTTGTTTTGTTATCTTGGCTATCCTGTTTTTTGTCCGTATTCTAGTTGACCCAGAATATCATAAATGGGGCGGCGTTTTTGCTGGTCTCGGCTTGCCATTCTTGCCGGTGATTATCGAGAAGCTATTTAAGAGCAAGATTCCGTTCCGTATTCAGCTCATCTACTACATTTTCCTCTATGTTGCACTCGACCTTGGGATTTGCATGGACTGGTATAAGACCGTGCCGTATTATGATAAAATCGTCCATCTCGGTTCTGGCGTCGTGTCGACAATTGTTGGCTATTACGCCATCGGCTATTTTAAGGCAGAGAAGACTCCGGCATTCTTCCGCTCACTATTTATTATTGGCATCTGTATGATGATTGCGGTTGGCTGGGAGCTCTTTGAGTTCGCTTGCGATAAATTCCTTGGCCAGAGCATGCAACAGCTAGTCACGCCAGGCGTAGACGATACGATGCTGGATCTCATTGCGGCATTGATTGGCTCGATTATCGGCGCAATCCTATTTACGAACAAAAATCTTGTCAAAATTATCGAAAAATAGTCCTCTGACCCCTGTATTAGCACTCTTGACAGTAGAGTGCTAATGGGCTACAATGGTCTTAAGAATTAGCACTGACCCACCGTGAGTGCTAAACGAAATAAGTATTTTCTATGAAAAAGGAGGAAATAATATGAGTAAAATCATCGGTATCGACCTCGGTACGACCAACTCGGCATTTGCCTACATGGTTGCTGGAAAGCCAGAGGTTATTACAAATAGCGAAGGCGATCGCACTACGCCATCAGTTGTTGCTATTACAAAGAAGGGTGACCGTCTCGTCGGTAAAGTTGCGCAGCGTCAGCGCGTTACGAACCCAGAGAATACTATCTATGGTATTAAGCGTTTGATTGGCCGCAAATTCTCCGACAAGGAGGTTGAGAACGACAAAAAGAATGCCCCATACAAGATTGTAAAGAAGGGCAACGGCGTCGCAGTCGAATTTGGTGGCAAGGAATATACCCCAGAAGAAGTCTCCGCGATGATTCTTAGCAAGATTAAAGCTGATGCAGAGGCCTTCCTCGGCGAAAAAGTCACCGAAGCTATCATTACTGTTCCTGCCTACTTTGACGATTCTCAGCGCCAGGCAACTAAGGATGCTGGTAAGATTGCTGGTCTTGAAGTTCGCCGTATTATTAACGAGCCTACCGCAGCAGCTTTGGCTTACGGCCTTGAAAAGAATGAAGACCAAAAGATTGTTGTCTTCGACCTTGGTGGTGGTACCTTCGATGTTTCCGTCCTTGAGCTCGGCGATGGTGTCTTTGAAGTAAAGTCTACTAACGGCGATACTCACCTTGGTGGTGAAGACTTCGATAATAAGATTGTTGATTACATTCTTGATGATTTCAAGAAGAACAACGGCGTTGACCTCCGCAATGATGCAGCTGCTATGCAGCGCATTAAGGATGAGGCAGAGAAGGCAAAGAAAGAGCTCAGCTCTGCAACGGAAGTTGAAATCAACCTTCCATATATTACCGCTGACGCAGATGGTCCAAAGCACCTCGAATTGACTTTAACTCGCGCTAAACTCGAAGAACTCGTAGAGCCACTTCTTGCTCAGCTCGACGGTCCAGTTGAACGTGCGCTCAAAGATGCAGATCTCAAACCATCCGATATCTCTGAAGTTGTCATGGTCGGTGGTATGACCCGCATGCCAGCTGTCGTTGAACGCGTAAAGAAATTCTTCGGCAAAGACCCAATGCAGGGCGTTAACCCAGACGAAGTTGTTGCAGTTGGTGCTGCAATTCAGGGCGGCGTTCTCGCCGGCGATGTGAAGGATGTTCTTCTTCTTGATGTCACCCCACTTACCCTCGGTATTGAGACTATGGGCGGCGTTCGCACTCCACTCATTGATCGCAACACTACTATTCCAACCAGTAAATCTCAGGTATTCTCTACCGCTGCAGATAATCAGCCACAGGTTGAGATTCACGTTCTCCAGGGCGAGCGCGAGATGGCTGCCGACAACAAATCTCTCGGCCGCTTCATTCTTGATGGTATCGCACCAGCTCCACGCGGCGTTCCTCAGATTGAGGTTACTTTCAACCTCGATGCTAACGGTATCTTGAACGTTACCGCAAAGGATAAGGGTACTGGCAAAGAGCAGAGCATTACCATCCAGAACTCTGGCAACATGAGTAAGGAAGATATCGAAAAGGCTCAGCGCGATGCCGAGGCTCACGCCGAAGAAGATAAGAAGAAGAAAGAGGCGATTGAGGCCAAGAACGTTCTTGAGAATACGATTTATCAGGCAGAAAAGATGCCAGATGAATACAAAGACAAGATCTCTGACGAAGATAAAGAAGCTATCAAGAACGCCGTTAAGGACGCTAAAGAAAAGCTTGAAAAGAACGCTGACGACAGGGACGCGCTCGAGGCTGCAACCAAAGAGCTTAACGACAAGATTATGCCAATCGGCGCAAAGCTTTACCAGGCTGCTTCCGATGACAAGAAATCTGACGACAAGTCCGACAATAAAAAAGACGACGACGGCGCTGTTGAAGGCGAAGTAGTCGATAAATAATAGTGCGGCTAATAGGGAGCTCTACCAGATATAGTAGCAGCTCCCTTTTTGTGGTATAATAAAAACGTGCTTATGAACAGCCATAAGCCATTTTTGGGGAAACCCGCGAACCCTACGGTGACGTAGGGAAAATTTTTTTATCAGATATAAAATTAATATACTCTCCCATTATCCTTCGCTGTTCCTGTTTTCCGAACCCGACTATTTTCTCTGTAAGCCTAAAGCGCAGCTTTAATCATATCTTCTGTGATTGCGATTGCGTCGCCAGAATTTGTGGCGCCAGACAAAACAGATTTTGCCACGATATTTTCAACGGTCTTTGAGACGATGCGGCGCATTGGGCGGGCGCCAAGTTTTGGATCGTAACCGCGTTCCACGAGTAGGGTCTTTGCGGCTGGTTCAAGCGTGACGGAAATCTTGCGTGGCGCAAGCGTCTTGTTGACGCCAGCAATGATGAGATCGACGATTGCGAGAAGTGCTTCTTTGCTGAGCGGCTGGAAGACGCAGATTTCGTCGAAACGGTTTAGGAACTCTGGCTTAAACTCACCACTAGAAATTAACTCATTTGTGAGCGTTTCTTTGATGAGCGACATGTCCATGCCTTGATCGATATATTCGCGAATCTTGTTTGCGCCGGCGTTCGATGTGGCGACGACAATTGTATCGCGGAAGCTGACTTCGCGGTTTTTTACGTCGCGCAAAACGCCTTCGTCAAGAAGTTGCAAAAGCGTCGTCAAAACTAGCGGATGTGCTTTTTCGATTTCATCCAGAAGCACCACGGAGAATGGATGCTTCATGACTTGCGCAGTTAAACTTAATTCGTTTGTCGCGCCATCGGCGATGAGGCGCTGAACGTCGTCGGCGGAAACGTATTCGTTCAAATCGATGCGGACAATCTCGCCTTCGCCCTTAAAGTAGACTTCGGAAATCGCCTTGGCGAGCTCAGTTTTACCGACACCAGTAGGACCGAGGAAGAGGAAAGTACCGATCGGTTTGTTTTCGTTGCGGACGCCAGCCGCGGAACGGCGCAATGCGTCGCTAACTGCAGTGACGGCCAAATCCTGACCAATCAAGCGCTGATGGATTAGCGCTTCCATATTGAGTAGTTTTTCGCGCTCAGCATCATTCTGTGATGACTGCATTTTAACGCCATAACTCTTTTCGACCGCGGCCTGAACCGATGCGTCAGTGACGTAGCCGTTCTCAGCAAAATTGCCAGCAATCTCAAGAAGATTAATTGCGCGACCTGGCATCACGAGGTCGTGAACGTAGCGTTCGGATAGGCGGTAAGCCTCGCGCAAAGACCAGAAAGTATAAGTGACGTGATGCTGCGACTCAAGTAGCGGCACGCGATCCTGCAAAACTTTCATCGTTGCAGTTTCATCGGCTGGCTCAAGCATGATTTTATTTAGCGCATTTGCGAGCGCAGCTTTTTCGGAAGAAATCTTTAGGAATGGTTGCTGGTCCATCGTCAAAATGACGCGGAGTCTGCCGTTTTCAAGCACCGGCAAAAGAATGTTGGAAATATCTACCGAGCCCGTGCCTTCCTCAAAGAAAAGCTGAGCGTTGTCGAGCCAAAGAATCACGTTCTTTGCATAATGCGTCTCGTTTAGAATACGTGACATTAGGCGCTCGAGCTGACCGCGTTCGGCTGCACCGCTAATCAGCGCTGAAGCGTCGAGCTTGAAGACCTGGCGGAATTTAATATGGGGAGAAATCTTATTGTCGGCATTTAAAATCTCCGAAGCAAACTCGTCAACGAGCGTGCCTTTGCCGGAACCTTCTGGACCAATAATCGCAACGTTCTGGCGACCGCCCTTTGAGAAGATGTCAATCATTTGCTGAATTTGTTCGCGGTGTAGAGAAATCGAAACATTGCCGCCGCGCGTAGATTCGTGGCGCTTGGAAATGTTAGCGGCGTATTGATCGAGAAGTGGTGTATAGCCAAACATCAAGTCGCGAGCGAAGCCGCCAGTGTGACGTTTTAGACTCATGCCTTTCACTAAATCATTGAGGTAATTAAACCAAATCAGACCATCATATAAATCATTCAAATCGAGGCGCATAGATTTGAGAATTTGCTCGCAATCCGGATGGCATTCAATAATTGCGACAGCCAAAACGCCACCAGAAATTACAAGCGAATTTGTCTTTTCGCGAATCTCTAGAGCCTTATTAAAAACCGGTTCCATGTCGGTTGGCATTTGCGCTGTAATCGCATCCATCATGCGTGGCGTGATTGCATAGCGCATTGCAAGGAAACCGCCGCTGCGAGTTTTGTAATACCATGTCGCAACTGATTGCGGAGTTGGCTTGTGGCCGAGGCGCGCCAAACATTCATTACTGAGCAAATCATTAATAGTATTGCGGCTGCCAATCGGTACTTCCGCGAGTTCGTATTTTGCCCAAATCAATAATTCAAGTGGAACCGACGCTAAGCCAATTACAATCCAGCCAAGAGAATTCTTTTCTACGATAACCAACGCACAACCTGCGCACACGAAAGCAAGCATTAGGAGCCAAAGCAGAATCTGCATCGGGGCAGAGTTGAGTACTTTGCCGGCACGAGCTTCGGTGGCGCGGTGACTAAAATAACTATACTTTGCCATTAGAACGTAATCCCCGTCATACTAACAATAATTCCAGCGACCGGCAGTAGTGGAATACAAGGCCAGAGTATGGCAAGCGCCAAACCCATCACGAGCTGTAAAGTCATCGCGATAATTCCAGCGATGATAATTGCAACACGCACAATAAAACCAATAACGCGTGCGACTAGTTTGTCGGTGAATACGACCATCGCGCCTTCAAGTCCGCCTTTTTTGCCGTCTTCATTTGCTGAGATTTGGCGGAAAGGCTGGAAGAGAGTTTTTAGCAAAAGTCCGATTGAAAAGAAGTCTGCCAGGTTGCGCATTTTTGCCATGAAGCCACGAAAATATATCGCCCAACCACGGAAATACCACCATTGCAAAAAGCTTACGGCTAACATACCTATAGTATATCATATCTGACCCCTTGCCAAACCATTAAGTTTAT
>Ga0247610_10000958_pt1 | contig 37716 bp, 59 predicted proteins | sample 174DNAGHGhighgp2_FD_193483 | JGI IMG/M metagenome (GOLD analysis project Ga0247610, IMG submission 193483) | Sheep rumen microbial communities from Palmerston North, Manawatu-Wanganui, New Zealand - 1742 DNA GHGhigh gp2 | ecosystem: Host-associated > Mammals > Digestive system > Stomach > Rumen...
TTAAACGCTTTTCCTATTTGGCTCGCACCTAAGATTATAAATCCTATTATGTCTATAACAGCACCTATCCAATTTCCTGTTATTACATCAATGAATAATTTTGTCAACAACAACATTCCAACTACTGTTTCCCAATTATCTATAATCCATTTTCCAATTTTAACAAGTGTTTCCATCCACTCTGGAACTTTTTGATTTTTTATTTTAGATAAATCTATTGAAGGTGCAACACCACCTGTATCACTACTAGTGCCTGTTTCTGAAGTATCTTGTAATACATTCATTTCATCAAAACCTGCAAGTTGATTTTTTAATTCTTTTGCTGATTTAGCACTGTCTTTTATTCCTTTTTGGAATTTATCAACACCAGAATTTTTAAAAATATTATAACCTGTTAATCTTTTTATAAGTGTTCCAACAATTCCCAACAATTTATATACTAATTCCACTATTCTAACTATAACAGGTTCTAATGTAGAAGCTATTGCAAACTTTATATAATTAATATCAGTTGCTAATTGGTCATTATATTGTGTTAATGTACTCATTGCTTGTCTTACAAAAAAGTATGCAGAACGGACACCAAATATTGCCAAGCCCCATCTTGTAACTTTTTTAATCACTTTTTCAACAGAAGTTCCCACACCATCTATACTTTTTTTTATATTATCATAATTTTCAGATTGTTTAAGTTTTACATTTATTTCTTCAATTTTTTGCTTTACTAATTCTTGACTATCTGTATTATTTTTTATTTTACTATTAATTGTATCTAGTTCTTCTTGTGTTATTTCAAGACCTGCATTAATAATTTTTAATTGATCTTCTTCTTCTTTTAATACATAATTTACTTGTTCAGTTGTTTGAGCAAGTTTTAATTCTTGGTCTGTGTCATATTGGATGGCTTCTTTTGCAAGTTCAAACTGTGATAAATCAACTTCTATTTTTGCTTTTTGCTTTAATAATTTTTCTGTATCTTTATCAAATCTTTTTAATTCTCTTTCATAATTTCTAAGTTCCTTTTCAAGTTGTGAATTATCAATTTTAGTTCCAATAGTTATCCAACCATCTACATCCATAATATCACTCCTTCCTATTCACAAAATTTTTAAAAAACTCTTTTGCACTCTCTTTTTCTTTCTCACTTAGTGGTTTTTTCTTCTTTTTGTTCTTCTTTAGTGCAAATTGTTCTTGCAAATCTATTAACTTTTGTCTTTCTTTTCTGTCTTTAATTTCATTTGGATTCATAGTTCTAATGTTTCTAACTCTATTTAAAACACAACTATTTCCAAGTTCACTATTAGAAAGCCCGTTCATTAGTTTTGTAAATTTCCACCAATGTATTTCTTCTTTATCAATATCTAACCCATTATAATCACTATACATTGATGTCCATATTAAATCATAATCTTGTATATAATCCATATCAGGGTTTTCATTTTTTTTATTTTCTATTTCTTTGTTACATGCAAGATATTTTTGTGCTAACTCTAATAATTTTTGTTGATGTTCTGGGTGATTTAAACCTTCATCACCATAAAGCATATAAATAACACCTAATGCTCTTTCAAAGTCGCCAATTGTATCATCTTCCGCTATTCTGTTACATTCAATTGCAACTCTAAAATCTGTGTTTATTTTATATCTTTTATCTTCAACTTCAACATATTCTGGGTACATTATTTTAACACTTCTTTATCTTTGCTAATAGATTGCCCATATTTTGCTTTAATTTTGTTTGTAATTTTTTCCATATCAAAATCTAAATGTTTCATAATTTGTGTTTCTATCAGTTCATCAATTTCTGGAAAAGTTGTCCATTTTATTTTTTCGCCATTTAACAATTTTTGTACGCCATTTTTACCTAAGAACATGTTATACACTTCTACTTCTTTTTTATAAAATTCATTAAGTGCTTTAATTTTATCTTCTTCGTTTTGGGTTAATAACTTTTTACCTTTTACATCTTGTCTTTTTTCTATTATCACAAATTGGTTTCTTAACCACTCTTTGTTCTTCTTGTCTTTTTCAATTAATTCTTGATATTTTAAAGGTAACTCAATATCTTCCAAATCAAATTCAAGATATTCACCTGTTTCTTTTCCATTGGCATCTTTAATACCTAACCTTAAAGTTTCCCTTTTATTCAATTGAATATAATTGTCTGTCATTATTATTCACATCTCACTTTCTATTTATTAAAAAAAGAAGGTCAAGGGTTTCCCCTTAACCCTCTAAAAGGTTTTTATAAACTTGCTGATGGAGTAAATGTTGGCTTTCCTGTACTTGCATCAAAAGTAACAGTTCCTTCCACAGCATCTCCATCATAATATAAATCATATTCAACAACTGCATTTTCATTCATAAATTGAGTTATTGCTACAATTCCATCAGTACATTTAGCTGGATATACTCCACCTTCACCAGCAAATATATCAACATCAACAATATGAGTTTTGTAATTTAATTTATCTCTACCATTAGCAACAAATTCAAATACAGGGTCTCCTTTATATGCTGTTTGCGATACACTTCCTTGTTTTTGGTTGCTTTCATGTACATTTCTAGCATTCTTTTCTATAATCCATTTTTCTTGTTCAATTTGTGGATTATAACTAATACCATAATCTGTAACACCAATACCTAATACTTCCAAATTCATTGTTAAAGCACTTGGAGTTGTATCAAGAAATGTTACAAGCGAATTATCTCTGTCTAACTTTTCAATATCTTCAGGTATTAGTTTACTCATATCAATTACTGCCATTTTATTCCTCCTTTTTAATATATTCTATATGAAATTTGAATTTGTATGTCAAACTCTGCTGTGTTTGTTTCGGCAGAGTTCATTGTTCCACAATTCAAACATTCTATCTTTTCTATACCATCAATTTCAGGCAAAATGCCTTTTTTATTATTAGAATAAATTTTGTTTTCAAAATCTTCAAAAAAGCCAATATTTGAAAGATTGTTAATAACATCTTGTGAGTAAGCCATCCTACTTCTAAATGAAAAAACATCTCTTTGAATTTTAACACCAGTTATCCACTTTTCAACTGTTGTTTCTGTTGGTATTTTGTCAAGTGAATAATTGTTTATATCGTTGCTTAACATATTAGTATTAATTTGATATTCTTCATTATCCGTTATAAGAGCATCTATTATATTAAACAAATAACTTCTTAATTTGGTAATTCTCTTGTCAGAATAGTCCATTGTTAGCCACCTCCATGAGTTTTTATGTAATTGCCAACTTCTTTTACAACTTCATTCATATCAGCACTTATCATTTTCTTATCCCAATATGGCCCTGTTCCGGGAGTAGTCCAATTTTTTATAACATGACTACCATCTTTTCTTTGTCCATAATATTGATAACTTGCATAGGGACTCATATAAGTTATAGTATTTGTAGTCAAATATACATTATTTCTTAAACTGCCTTTTGAAACTTCTTCACTCATTGGAACAAATTTATCCATTTTTTTATAACAAACTTCAGTAAAATATTTATGTGCCGGTCCGTTCTCTTGAATGTTTAATCTTTTTTTTATTTTGTCAAGTGAATTAATAACTATTGGCATTACTTACCTCCAATATGAATATGTGGAACTGTACCAAATTGATTATCATTAATACTTGTTATATTATAAACTTCATAATTTTTTAAATCTTGTTGTGTGGTAATATCTAAACTCACTTTTCCTTTTACAATAATGTCTCCAATTTTGAAGTTATTAATGTTTAAATTATCATTAATAGTATAGTAGATTCTTACTTCAACATCGTTAGCATTATCATAACCCTTGTTAAGTCCAGCACCTTTACCACCAAAAAACCAAACTTTATCATAATTAAATCTAGTCCATGTTTCTAATTTAGTTTCGTTGTTAAAGCCTTTATGATATATTGTTACACCATTATTTACTAACATTATTCTACTCCCATATACATAAGATGTTCTCCGTTAAAAATTACTTCTAATAAATAAGTTCTTATAATATCATTTATTTCAGCACTTTTTGATTGGATTATTTCTTTTATTTGAGTTGATTTAACATAAGTAACAGAATAACCATCTATATTTTCACTCGCAATGTTACTATTACCTTTGGCACTATCAATGCTTGTAATATAACTATCTATTATTCCAATTAAATCAAAAATACATAATTTTGCTTCTTGTGGTATATCTTTGTTTTCAATTCCTTTTAGTCTATTTTGAGTTCTAATATCAACTTGCCTTCTACTTTCAAATTCTAATAGATTAAAAGGCGTTTCGGCAAGTGTTCCGCCTAGTCCTCTATATTCTGTAAAAGTTAGGTATTGTCCACTAAATTCCATAAACGCCCTCCTTTATTCTTATAAACTTGCTACTTCTCCGTTGTAGATTATTAAATCTGGTGTTACTGCTTTTGTTCCTTTGTAAGCAAATAATCCAAATGCTGTTGAATCACTTAAATCAACTTTTGCTGGGTTGTAAATTGAAGTCATAACTGGTTGTGCTACTGCACCTTTAACCATTACTACATAATTAATTCCTTGTGGTAAGAAAACATTTGAGTAAACACTAACATTGTTAAATGTTCCTTCTTCATAATTTCTTACTTGTCCTAAATCGTTAGAGTTAGAAATTGAATTAATTTTATTTCTTAATCTTCCATAATAAGCTGGAGACATAACTACTTCAATCATGTTACGAGGTACACCTTGTACAAAATCATTTTTAGTAGTTTCAATTGCTTGGATAGCTTCTTCAATTTCATCTTCAATTGCAGTTGCACCTGCACTTGCAGTAAATGAAGTACCACCATTAACTGCTTCTGCAAAGAATTTAGTATCTAATTCTACTGCTAAAGCATCTTGGTGATTTCTAGTTCTTCTTTCTATTAAACCACCAACACCATAAGTTTTAAGGTCTTTTTCTTCAACCTCTTCTAAATATTCAGTATCATCATTAATAGCAATTACAACTGGTTCTGCTTTAATATAATCAGCCTTTCCAGCAGTTCTTGCTGTTCCGTATGCTTTTCCAACTTTATTTACAAATCTTTTTGCTTCTACTGTACCAGAAGTTGGATCACCTGATAAATCAGTATTTTTTAATCTACTTGCTAATGTAATATGTTGTAAGTTTTCTATAACTTTTCCATATTCTTCAGCAAGTTTGTCTTTTCCTTCTGTTCTTAGTTCAATACTAAGGGCATCAAGTCTTGCCATTTAAAATCATTCCTTCCTTTTTTTACCACATAATTGGCATATCTTTTGTATTATTATCTTGTTCACTATCTCCCATGCCTTCCATGTCTTGTTGCTGATTTGGGTTGGTAAATATATCTGTTTTATCTTTTGTTAATTCATTAAACAAATCTTGAATACCTTTGCCTTTATTCTCTGGTTTATTTAAACCATTTTTAATATCAGCCATAAGTCCATTTCTTGCATAGTCGCTAGTAAATGTTTTGCCTTCAAACAATAAATTAATGTTGTCTGTTAATAATTTGTCTTGTTCTTCAGCTTCTTTTTTTGCTTCTTGTTCCTTAATAGAGGTTTGCAACTCCTCATATTTGGCTTGCCAATCAGCATTTTCTTTAGCGCTTTCGTTGAACTCATTGATTTTAGTTTCAAAAGTTGAAATTTTATCTTCTAGTTCTTTTTTGTCACCTTTTAATGTTTCAATTTCTTTATCCTTTTTTGTAATTGCTTTACCATATAAGGACATAACTAAATCCTTTTGTTCATCAGTAAAGTCTACTAAATCTTCTCTTTTCATAATTTCCTCCTATCGCTTTTTGTTACGAGCCGCGAACTCGCGAGATTCATTATAGGAGTTCTCTGCCGAACTCTAAATAAATTATAATATAAAAAAAAAGAAGTGTCAAATATATGCTACTTCTTATTTGCTTTCTTTTTTGTAGTTTTTGTTTTTGCTTCTTTTTTAACTTGTTTTTTTGTTTCTTTTGGTAATTCTGGAAACTCTATTTCTTTAATTTCTTCTTTTGGTATTACTTCAATAATTTCAACAGCACCTTTTTCTTGTAAATATTCTGCTCTTTCTGGGTCTGTTTCCCACACTTCTCCTTCAACAAAATATACAACTTTTCCATTTACACTTCTTTCAACATCTTTTACTTTTTCAAAACCTGCCTTCGCTTTTACTTTTACCTTCATTTCCTTTTCCTCCTTAAATTTTTGTATTATATTATTTATTTCTTTCTCACTTACTTCTCTATCATAGTCTAAATAATCTAACCAGCCCTTTAACGCACCGTTTTCATATTCTTCACATTTGGGTATTTTTTTTATTTTATTTATATCAAAGTTCATATCAAGTGGTACAACATAACCATTAACACCATCTTTAATAAGTTCAGTACATCCACCAACATCTGTGACAATGCAAGGAACTTTATACTGTAAACTTTCTTGCACTGTATAAGGCAACCCTTCACTATCACTTAATAATATTGTATAATCAGCACTTGCCAAATAATCCCAAATATCATATCTTTGCTTCCAAAAATGTACTTCTTCATAATCACATTTATAGTTCTTTGAATTTGTAAATATATTCCATTCAAATTTTATTTCTGCATTTCTCATCATATCCATCATTTTAACCATTCTGTTCCAGCCTTTTGCTGGGTCTAGCCTTGTACAACTGATTAATTTCAAAACTTTGTTTGTTTCTTTTCTAGGAAGTAAGATATTTTTAATAGTAGTAGGACTATCTCCTAATGCTTCGTGGCTCATTTTACTTACAAATTCACCACAACCAACTATTTCTTTTATTCCCATATCTTTATATTGTTGATATAATAAACCTTCATCTAAAAGATATTTATAATTTGCATGTCTAATTTCTATCATCCTATCTGCTTTTATATTTTTTGGTATTAATCCCCACACAGAATTGCGAATAAAAATATCACACTCATATATTTTATTTTCATCATATTTTTCCATTTTAACAAGTCTTGACATCTTTTTTAATCTTTCACTATCTCCCGAACAATACAAAACTGTTACATCAAAAAAATTTCTCAGCCACCAGCACCAATTATATGCCATTGTTTCAACACCACCAATTTGATGAAAATGGCATTGATAAAATATTATTTTTTTCATTAATTTGCACCCCAACTTCCAAACATCAAGTGCCTTGTGTAAACCTCATTGTTTAATTGCTCATGCCAACAAAATGTTTCTCTAGGAAAAATAGCCATATTATCTACTTCCTGACATTCCATTCTATCCCTATCAAAATATTTACCAATTATGTCACTCATAATCATAGTGTTTGTTTCATAATCGTGCCAATTTTCGTGTGTTTGAAAAACTTTGGTATCATAAATATCTAACATCTCTTTTATTAACTCATTATCTTTAATAGCACCCATAGTTGCCGTAACTGGATAATGTACTTGCTCAAAACCTGTAAAAAAATCGTAATTCAAAAATTTATCAAGTGATTTATAAACAACAACATCCGTATCCATATATATTCCACCATAATTATATAAAGCCCATAGTCTTGCAACATCACTTACATAAGCCCACTTCTTATTTTCATAAGCACTCTTAACATACTCATTATAATTTATATCAAAATTGCTTTCGTTAATTTCTAAATATTCCCAGTCAGGCATATTTTCTTTCCAACTTTTAATGCAATTTTGTACCTTTTCAGGTTTTTCTTTACCTCCAAACCAGCAAAAGATAATTCTTTTTGGTATCATTTTATCACCTAAAACAATTATAACATATAATAAAAAAAAGAGCAATTATGCTCTTTATTTAACTAACCATACATATTCAACTTCTCTGTCTCTGCAATCAAAAGTATCATATACAACTCCATTTTTAGAGCAAACTATATGCCCACTCATTGTAATTAAAAGTGTATTCAACGGAAACATACCAGATATTTCACCCACAGTTCCATGCAGATTATATAACCTTTGATATGTTCTATCTAAATAGTTTTTCACAAACTCTCTTTTATCTAATAATGTTCCTTCATGCTGTGCTATATCACTTAAATAATCATAAACATAATCCCACGATTTATTTGTTGCACATGAAATTGCCCTTATAACACAATCATCTTCATATTTATTTACAGCGTTTGCATTGTAGAATTTATACATTATCTCATGCTTCTTTGTAATGTTTCATTTAACATTTGTTTTTGTTGTGGTGTTTCTGCTTCTTCGTGCAACACTTTAACAAAATCTTCTAATGCTTTAACCATGTAGTGGAAACTCTTGTCCGCTTCTTCACCAGCACCATATCTTTCACGACTTTCCATATATCTTCCATATTCTCCAGCCATTCTATCTAAGCTATCATCACCACGATATTTCATATCATAGCCTCTTCTTCCATAACTTTCTCTACCATATTCTCCATAATTATCTCTACCATAGGCATCACGACCATAACTATCATATCCCGGCCTTCTTGCACCATAGTTCCCATAATTACCATAATTTCCGTACATCTCTTTATCCTCCTTTGCTAAATGTTTTATTTTGCTTAATTTATACAAATTTTCAATATTATTTACATTAATTCCTTCGTTTATTATATTTTCTAATTGTTCATCAACTTTTTCAATTAACTTTTCTTCCATTAATTATCACCTCTTTCCTCTAGCAACTTAATTATTAATTCGTTTTGTTGAATTATTTTTTTGAGGTATTTCTCATCTTGTGTTTGTAATTCTTGCATTAAATCACTATTATTGTAATCTCTAAATAATATTTCCAAACTTAACGCTTGTAAAATTAGAGATAAATTATCAACATAACTATTTTTCATTAACGGTTAAGTCTACTTATACTAAATGTAGCATTGGTTATAATTGCCTGCGTAGTTGATATTGGTGTTGTAGGGTCGGTTGGTGTTGGCACGCTTGAAACACTTTGAACTGATATATTTGTTGTTCCTCTAGGACATACTCTTAATTTTTTATCAAAAGAAACTGTCTCATAATCATCTGCTGTTGCAATTGTAACTGCTCTTACTGTGTCAGGTATCAATACACCATCTTGGAATAAACCTATTGCCACCACACCAGCATCTGCCGTACTCACAGAAGCACTAAATTCTACATCATAATATCCTGTATATCCATTACCAAATATTTTAAAATTAGGATTGCCATTTGAATAATCTAACCACCCGTTGCAATTACAAGTAGCACATCTTGTCCTAATATCTGTTTCATCAAAAGTTATTGGACTTGCGTTACTTGGCAAGGCAAGAGGCTCATTAATTATAGTTTCTATCATATATATATCTCTCCTTTCATAATTAAAAAGAATAGGACTTGCCTATTCTTAAAGTTCCGATTTAATCGGAAAGTTAGCAAGTTCCTGTATTCAGGTTAGTAGTAATCTACTCTATGCTATTAAATAAATTGACTTGTAGTGTTAAAACCACAACCACACCCACTATTAGGGCAAGTAAATATTGGTTGATTTCCATATACTGGTACTGTTCCAACAGGACAGTTCTTTAATTCATTATAGATATTTGAAGTAATTGCTTGAGTTTGAGCGATTTGTGAAGCTCTTAAATCAGCCATTTGTAATTGTCTGTTAAGTTCATCTATCTTTGAATCCTTTTCATCTAATCTATCTCTAAAGATTTCATCAATTATCTTTTGAGTATTAGCAGTTTGACTTACTAATATATCTTGACCAATTTGTCTTAAAACTTCTCTATCAGAGCAATTTTCACTAATTACTGTTGATTTTAAGTCTTGTATTCCAAGTCTATTATCAGCACTTGCATTGCATAATTGCGTACTTATACCAAATAATTGGTTCATATTAGCCATTTGTCTGTTGTTATCTGCTATTTCAGCATTAAAGAAACCGTTGCTTACTGTTTGGTTCATATCGGCACAGCAATTACAAAGCTGGTTGCTTAATGAATAAATACCACTATTTATTGTATCTAATTGATTAGATAAATGTAGTGTGTCAAATCCATTGTTGGTGTTTTGCATAATTTCTTTTTGCCCGTTGCTTAACCAAGCATAGCCATTGTCAAAACTATTGCCACCAAAACCACCGAAACCATTATTACCATTATTACCCCAAATTAGAGCGAGTAATACAATAAGCCACAAAGCTCCATCTCCACCGAAGCCACCGAAACCACTATTTCCAAAACCACCTGTCATTACTGGATAAGGATATGCGAAACCATTTCCACCATTAGTTGTAGCGAGTTCCACAGTTGGAGTTATACCTTGACTTCCGTTCATTATCTCACCACCTTTCTATTTTAATCTTTTTATATCAAAACTCTATTTTTGAGTGTTGATACCAAATTTATCTAATTGTTCATTTGTAATTCCAAATCCACTTGCAAATTTTTTAAATTGTTGCATTTGCTCTGGACTATAATTGCTAAATGTCTTATTTAAAAACTCCTTAGGATCATTTTGATTTTGTATTAGATTTTGAAACTGTTGAAACAGTTGTGGATTTTGGCTTTTTAACCGATTCTGCAACTGGTTCATTAGTATTTGTGTCGGATTCATTACTTCTCATCTCCTTTTTTAGTTCTTCAATCTGTGCTTGCAAATATTCTATTTGTATATCCTTGTTATCTTTTGGCACTATTTCAACTAATTCATAAGTTTTTATATCTCCTTTAGCATTTTTAATCCATACAACAGACATATCTCTACTAAAATAAGGTGTGTCCCCAAATACTGTATCTCTTTGAACTTCATCCATAGAGTTCGCGTATTTTATAATTTCTCTGTTCTGTGGTGCTAATTGAAAGTTTTGCGTTAAATTAGTTGGTTGTGTTGCTTGCTGTTGTGGTATCTGTTGTTTCATCTTTTCAAGTTCTGCAATTTGATTATTAATTCTGTCAATGTTAGCTTGTGGGCTATACATATTCATATACGGATTGTTATACATGTTTTCCTCCTAAATAAAAAAGAAAGGAGATGGCCTAGTTAAGAATATTTTACTTTCTTAATTCTCCTTTCAATTACATTATTACATAAAAAAAATGATATAAAATATCACTTTTATATCACTAATTATTGGAGTAATAATAATTTTGCTAACTCTAATGTCTTGTAATTATCGTATTTTTCTTTCAATTCTGCTATGGTTCTTGATACAGTTGCAGTGCTTACAGATAATGTCTCCGCCATTTTAACAATGCTTTCGTTTCTAATATAACCAATTAATACCTGTGTTTCTAAATCATTTAATATTGTTTTGTTTGTAAAATCATCAAATATTTGTTTTATAGACAACTCTTTCTTCATACCTTCACCCACTATCAACTTTATATCAAAAAATAACTTTGAAATTATCAAAATATTATCTTTTTGCTTTTTGTGAGTAGTATTATAAATTATTTTTAGAAAAGTCATATTATAAATTTTTATAAAAAATTATAAATTATTACAAATTATTACAATTTTAAAGTTTAAAAAAAATTATGTATTTTTTTATAAATATCTCTTTTTCTGTTTGATATCGTTGATGTACTATATCCTGTTATATTAGATATTTCTTTTATTGTTTTGCCTTCCAAACACATATCTAATATTGTTTTCTCTTTTTTGCTTTCTCTTAACAACACTCCATTTGTAACATAATTATATGTTTCTTTTGTCATATCATAATAAAAATGTGGCTTTTTCATACAAAATCCCCCTAACGAGGTGCTATTATATATTAAAATTATCTTTTTGTAAACAAAAAAAGCCATTAACGGCCAATTTCACTTAATTTTTCATTTAAAATTTTTATTTCGCCTTCCACTTTATACATTCTATCTATAAGATTATTATGAGCAGAAACTCTTTTATCTAATTCTTCTATTCTGTATATAACTAGATCATTATTCCTCTTGTTACTTGAAATTGTTGCAATAACAGAAGGAATCGCTACACACAAGCCACTAATAATAGCTACAATTATTCCTTGCATATTAAAAACCCTTTCCGATACTCTTACAATTATATTATAATACAAAAAAAGAAAAAAAACAAATTTATGTTTTCTTTCTTCTACAATATAAATAAAAAAATGTGTGGCATATTTATTTATATAGATTGGAGCATGATGACAAGAGGCATTACGGAGGTTTAGATTAACGAATACAACATAATTTAGAAAATCAAAACTACCTCTTGTCAATATAATTATAACTCAAATCTTTTAAATAGTCTATACTTTTTTTTCATCTTCTAAAATAACTTCTAAATCATGCAACCCGATGTAATAAACAATACCTGCGTTTTCTTTTTCTTTTTTTATAAGTTTTAATGCTTTGTCTATTTTGCTGTTCTTTTGCTTTAATTGTAAATATAAATCCCTACATCTTTCTTCTACATCCGCTTTTTGTCTCTCCAACAACTCAATTTTGCTTTCTAAATCTTTTATATCGTGGCCATATTGTGTAATATCAAAATTTAATTTCTTTACTTTTTCCTGAAACTCAGAAATAGTTTTCATTTGCCTTTTTTCTAGTTCCGTAAAATTATCCAATCTCAACACTTCTTTCTTACTCATATTCATCATTATTGCAAATCATCTGGTCAACTTGCTCTAACTCCCATTTTAATTGCGTGTTATCTCTTTCTAATATGTTATTTTTCTTAACTAAATCTTCATTTAGTGCATTAATCACTAATAACAGCACCAAGTTAAAAATAAATATCATTATAAAGGCAGATAACAACATAAATTTAACATTAGTCATCTTTCTAATTTTCCTAATTAACTTCTTAATCTTCTTTTTCATATTCTCCTCCCAATATAATTATATAATACCAAAATAAAAATGTAAACAAAAAAAAGAGTATTAAACTCTTTTCTCCGACAAAAGCCGGTGTAGGGGTGAACATCTTTCTTACCTACATATTTGCTTTAAGAAAGTTTGCTATTAAAAAAACATGTAATTTTAAACTAATCAAATATTAAATATCACTATATTACTTTTGATAGTACTAATCACTTTGTATTTATTACAGAATTCACATCAGGATTAACATAAAATAATAACATATTTTCAATAGCAATTACATTATAACATATCTATAATACTATTGCAACTTCTTTTTGCTAATTCTTTTATAACCACTTACCCTTGCCCTATCTATTGCACTTGGCAAGCCACTTGCTTTATTTAACTTGTGATATTTGCTAGTCAACATAGTTATTCTTTCTTGGCTCTTTGAAATTAATTCTTTATTGCCACTTGCTCTACCTAATATTTGATTATCTTTTGCTTTTCTAAGCTCTAGTTCTATTTTTCTTTGTAACTGCAACCCCTCATAATTAGTATAGTGTTTGCCTTCAAAGTCAAAGCCTTTATTATTTTTAGCAATAATTTCTTGTAATTGCTCGTTTGTATATTCTTGCTCGCTCACACCTAAAACAATACTAAATATGTAATGGTAGCAGTTATACTGTCCTATTGACCTTCGGTCATGCCCTGTCTCTTCTGACTCTGCCGGATAAAATGTACCATCATAACTATAACAATCTTGGTCTGTTTGAAACTTCTCAAACTCTTTATTACTAAATTGATGGCCTTGCACAAACATGTGGTCTGGTGCTGGGTTAAGGTGAACTGATATTTCTACACCATCACTATCAAACTCTTTGCCAAATTGTTGCTGTGTCTCGTTATGTAATTGTCTCAACCCATCTCGCATATTCATAGCAATCGCACTATCAATTCTCATTGTACGGCCACTTTCATATTGGACTTTTAAGCCACTCTCACCAAGTTCTTTCAACTTTCTATACATCGCCTCATCAAAAGTTTCTTTGCCCTGTGATACATTTAATATGGCTTCATCTATTATGTCGTTATAAGTCTTTCTAAGCCCCTTAAATATAAACTTGCCCTTGTCATTTGTAACACCAAAGCCCAACGCACTATTCTTTACTAACTTTTTATACTGATTTGCCGTTATCTTCGCAATTGACCTTACTTGCTCTTGCAATGCTAAGTTTTCATCATAAGGTATATACTTTATATCTCTGTAATTATAAAATTGCTCTGCAAATTGGTAGTCATTCTTTGCTACCTCTTCAAATATCTTGTAAATATCTTTTACATTTAGATTTGTTATCTCGGCTAATTTTTTTGCTATCTTCTCGTAATCTCCACCATATTTTAATATCTGTTCCAATTCATGTATGTTTGTTTCAGTAAGAGTGCCAACTTTTTTGACACTCTCTCCTATCTTCTTTAAAACATACTCGTTGCCCTTCTGCATTCTCTCAACTAGCCTTTGTGATACTTTCTCAATTACTTCATCTGATAGCATATCTTCACCTCTTATTCTGCTTCGTATTCTGCTACTGTTTTTACATTTGTTAAATTAGAGAAATTATTATTCATCCATGTTTTCGCAGTGTTGTCTTTCACTATTATTAAGCAATTATTAGGAACATTTAAAAACATAGCATTTGTTGAAGATAAATTTGAGAAATTAAAATTTCTCATATCAATTTTTTCTAAACTAGTGCAACCAGAAAACATTCTTCTTGTATCTCCCAAAGCACTTGTGCTAAAAGTACTCAAGTCTAATGTTGTTAAATTTACACAATTATTAAACATATCTGTCATTGAAGTAACTTTTGTAACATTCCAACTATTTCCAAACGATAAAGTTGTTAAACTCCTACAATTATTAAATAAATAACCCATATTAGTAACTGATGAAGTATCTAAATTTTCTATTCCATTTATTGTTGTTAATACTGTTTGGTCTTTAAACATATTACTCATATTAGTAACTTTTGTTGTAATTAGTCCACTTACATCAATAGATAAAGTCTTAGCAGGGCCTACACTAGTAGAACCCATAGAAAAAATATAACTTAAATTTTTTACATTATTACCTCCTATTAGTTTAGGCAACGAAGTTGAATAACGACCTAAATCATAAAAAGCATAACTTAAATCAGTTACATTGTCAGAAACAATTATATCTGATGTTTTTTTAATTACTAATGCTCTATTGTTTGTATTAGTATTACTATCAATAGTAGTATAAAAATACTCACTTAAATCTGCTCCACCTCCACCTGTACTAATATCACCATTTTCTGCCATATCTGCTATGTCAGTAAAGTTTGTTCCTTCTTCTAACTCAAGTGCCGTAACAGTTCTATCTAAGTCATCTTGTAGGCTTTCTAAATAATCAGCAGTAGTCATTATTCACCACCCCCAGTGTTTGGAGTTGTTAAAGTGGCTAATATTGTATTTATAGTACCTACGGCAGAAGATATGCTGTCATCCACATACTTTTTAGTAGCAGGATGGTAATTACTAGTTGGTGTATATGAGGTTGTGTTTGTTTTGGTTAAAACATTTGAAACTTTTGAAAGTTCATAATCTCCTAAATGTGTAATAGTGTTGTTATAAAAACTTTTAAAATGTCCATCACCATCAAATTGAACTTGTGCTTGAAAGTAAGAATAATACATTGAACTGTCATTTGTGTTAAATCTTATTGCCGGATACCAATATGTTGCTCTACTATTTGCACCACCATTTGGAATATATATAAATATTATATATCTATATCTGTTATTATTTCTATAACTACCGGTAGACCTTAAATCAATAACTATCCCTGTTTTCCCTATTTGGGCTAATTCACTACTTCCTATTAACAAATCTTTTATTGCAACTACATTTGCACTTTCTAAATTCCATGTTTCTGATGTTAAACTACCACCCATAGCATCATATACAGGATATATTTGCTTGTCTTCACTTCCACCACTACTTCCAGTCAATTCATTAATAGCACTAACTAAATTTGTCTTGTCTGTGGTGTCTAGGTCTGCTAAATCACCAGTAATAGCATCCGTTTGTGTCTTTGTATAATAATCGCTCAAATCAACACTCGTATTGCCTATTTTTTCCCATGCATTGTCAACATAAACCCACTCATCATATAAATTACTTCCCGTTGTTTCTTCGTTTCTTAGAAGATAAATTGTGGTGGTGGAGATGTCTGTTGTAGGTAGTGTTTGAACTATTCTAAAATCTAGCACACTAGTTCCTGTATCACCTTTATCTCCTTTATCTCCCTTATCACCTTTATCACCTTTAGCACCAGTTTCACCTGTATCACCCTTAGGCCCTTGTGGCCCTACATCACCAGTTTCTCCTTTATCTCCTTTTGCACCGGTGTCTCCTTTTTCTCCTTGTGGCCCTGTGTCTCCAGTATCTCCTTTGTCTCCTTTATCGCCCTTAAAATAGCCACTATCAACCTTATCTTGTAAATCATCTAAGGCATCGCTAATATCATTTAAACCATCTTGTAGTGCTTGCTCGTATTGTTCCATCTCGCTTGGTGTTATTTCTTCACTATTCTCGGCATCTTTTAATGAGCCTTCCCAACTTGTAAAATAGCCGGGCTTAGGGTTGTATCTCTTTATCTCCTCTTCATTTTCTACTAAGTAAGCAACGACACCAATTTCTATTGTTCCAACTTTTGTTAAAACTTCATGTGGTATCTCACACTCATTGTTTACTATTATTTGTTTGTATGTATCTCCATCATCTAATGTAAAGTATGCTTCTTTGACAAAATCATCTGTTATTTCTTCACTAAATTCAAAGTAACACTTTGTTATGTTTATTTCTAATTCATTGACAGGCTGTGCTTCAACTTGGATATAATGTGGCTTAACTGTTATCTTCATTATCATCACCTCCACGAGTTCCTAATAGATCATCAACATTTGGTTCGCTTTCTTCTATCTCTCTAATTGCCTTTTCACTTTCTTCAAGTGTTTCATCTGGCATTAACCATTGTCTTAATTCAACTTTGCTAACAACACCCTTATTTTGTGCATAAGTTAATTGCGACCACTCAGTAGCTGTATCTTCTAACAAGCTATAACTCCAATCAAAGTTGACTTCGTATTCTCCTTGTGGTGATAAATTAAAAGCATTTGCTAACACATTGCAAGCATAGAAGAAATCATCCATACCTTTTTCAACATTACTTCTCATATCATCGCAAATAGTAAATGTGTCATACATACTTCTTTTAATCTCGGTTGCTGTTGCTTGTTGACTGTTTACCTCACTTAATATTCCGTAACTTGTTCCTATCTCGTGTTCTAGTCTTTTGTATAACTCTTGCAATCTCGTTGTATAATCCCTAAATTGAGGGTCATATACTTCAAAAAAGTCATCGTTGGTACTATCTATCTTCTTAAATATTCCGTTTGCTGGTAGTCCGTTTTTACCATTAAACATTGTTGCATCTGCACCAACAAAAGTTTCTTTCAATTCATATTCACGAATCATTTGTTTCATTGTTTGCCTAATTTCTAATATTGTAGCCTCACAACCATAAGTTATTGGCACTCCGTACTTATCATTAGCTTTGCGGTTGTTTATTGGTGATTTAATATAACCAAACAACACCCTATCAACATTTGTTATTGTTCTAACTTCCTGAATATCTTTCCAAAAGTCTGGTGCTGGTATCTGTTTCCCATCTCCATCGCTGTATTGCTGTGTTATTACCATGTTGCCGTTTTGTATTTGGTAATTAGTCCAACGAATGTAAACCTTTTGCCCCGTTGGTGTATTTATTGTTTTCTTTTCGGCAAGTACAGTTGCACCCGTTATCAACTCACCATCTATCTCATCAATTGTTAGTCTGTCTTGCGGTACTAGGTTGTAGTATATCTTGCCACCCTTTACATAAGGTACTATTATAACTCCACCATAACCAAAGGCCATTGACACTATCTTTTTTGCTTTCTTCCACATGCTTTGCCCTGTCATGTTTAACAATTCAACCCTTTTATTATCCCCCTCTATATCCATCGTGCTATCACTAACAACATAGTTTGCTAACTTGTTTGAGAATATAGCATTAAAATTAATGTTGTCTATGTTCTCGTATGCCTTTGCGTACTTGCTGTTGTTATCAATTTCTTCGTTGGTTGTCTGCGTATTTACTTTAAAAACATTTTGCACTATCCAAAGAAATATACTCTTTAGCATATAATCACATTCCTTTCTTCTTCCAGATATTATTGGTGATATTTAAAGACATAACCACCAGTTGTTTTTCTTTTGCCTCTACATACCCTAGATATGTGAGTTCCTTTTATATTTAATTCTTTTTCTATACTTGAGATGCTTTCCCAAGTTTTAATATAATTACCATTTAAGTCATATTGATCTATCTTTTTATATAATTTTTTTGTATAGTAATTTGCTTTACCTTTTTTTGCTTCACTTATTTTTCTTTTATGTTCTTCGGTTAAATGTTTGCCATACATAGGTGCTAATATTCCACTTTTCCCATACATAGGATTATTTTTGCCTTTATACATTCCTTTCTTTATCAAACTCATTTTTTCTTTTGATTTTTCAGTATGATGATATCCAAGTGTTAAATTACCACCCTCACACAAATTATATCCATAATTAGCATCCATAGTATTATATTGTTTAATTAATTCTTGCTCTTTTAAACAAGCTTTTTCTTTTGTTAAATGCTCATACAATACTATATGATTAAAATTATTCCAGCCATATTTATCAATGGCTTTTTTAAATAATCCTATTTTATATCCTTTACCACCTCTCCATCTTTGAGTAGGTTTTTGACATGTTATTCCTATATATCTTTTATGATTAATTTTATTTTCGTGCATATAAACAATAAATTCTTTCATTTAACATCACCAATATAATTATATCACAAAAGTGGTTTTTAGTCTACTGACCTTTTTTCTTCCATATTAGATTAAGTGCATAGCGTGTTGCATCTATGCAATGGTTATTTGCATCTACATAGCCACTTATATAATTGCCATCTTTGTCTTGCTGATATTCATAAGTGCTAAACTCCTGTGCTGATACAGGACACCTTCGCTGGTCAATTACTATCTTGGCAAGTGAACTCAACCATTTCATTGAATATTCAACACTTCCAGCACCTTTTTCAGCACCTTTGATACAAGCCCCATACATTCTAAAATCACCAATGCTTTTAGGTTCAGCACTATCGGCAATAATTAAATCATCTTCTGTAACTTTTTTATCATTTTTTAAATGTTCCCACACATCTGCATTACTCATTTTATTAACAGTAAATTCATCAAATATATATAATGCTTTTTGTGATGAACTATAGCAACATTTAATCCACGCAAATATATCTGGAAAATATCCCCAGTCAATTCCTTGATATGTGTAATCAAATGTGTTTATTTCTTCATCTGTTATCTCTCGCAACTCTACATTTTCAAACACATTTCCGCCACTACCTGTTTCTTCTCCTAAGTAAACATTTTTGTATTGCCTTTCGTTAATAGATAGCATGTACTCCGCTTCATCAAAGAACTTGCTACCTAGCCACTCTTTTGGCACTTCCTTGTATGTGCTTCTGTGTACTAGCCTGTCTGCTTTTGGGTTTCTCTTTTCAACATTGACAAAGTGTTGTGAACTTGTCGGTGTATTGTAAACTCTAAATACAATAAAATCTTCGCCGCCACGAATGACTGACCTGTCAATAGTTCCTACCTCGTTCATACCATTCATTTGGTCAAATTCCTCGTAAACAACTATTCCAATGTATTTGTCTTTCGGTGGTTTAATTGACTTAATCTTAACTGGGTCATCAGCACCCCTAAAATAGATGACTTGCCCTGTCTTGGTGTTTGTCATTTCAAGTGGCGACTTCGTGGCTTTCCAGTGCATTGGAACTCCCGGGTATGTTTCACCTAACTTATCAATGCCCCACTGCATTTGACTATAAACAGAATCTTTTAAGGTGTTACCTACTTTACGGATTAGCAACGCACACATCTTCTCGTTGTTTTCAAGTAACTCGGCAACCTTTTCACTCCAGAAAGAAGATTTGATAGAACCACGGCCACCCTCTAGCCAATATTCAAAGTGTCTCCTCTCATCAATGTCGCGGTTTAAATCAACATAGGATTTTCCTAGATCCTTAGCAGGTATGTAAATTATAACCCTCTCTGCTTCGTTCTGTTTTTCTTTCTTCTCCATTAAGTCTTGTATTATCTCATAGTTTTTACTATAACCTTGCCTTGCCCCTTTGATTAATCCAAGCGTTGCAAGTTCTCTGTTTGTCAAACCACCTTCGTTGTCTTTTATCGGTATTTCATCAAGCATTTTTTCAAGGACAGAAATCATTGTGGCCTTCTCACGCCTAGCTTTGCCAGATGCGATTCCACCGGCCGACTGTTCTTCTACTGTTAACACATGAGCTTGTGGTATTAAATTATCACTTGCTTTTGCCACTATATCACCTCCTCTATTTCCAATTTAAAGTATAACATTAATTCTTACTTTTTGCAATTTCTTTAAATTCTTCAGTGCTAATGTCATCGTTTAGCATCTCCCAGAGAGTGTCTTTTCTGTAAAGTGATAGGTTAGAAGTATATATTAATCTTCGCAGTTCATACACCTTTTGGGCATCAAAAAAAGGTGATAAAAACTCCTGATACTTTGCCTTTATCACCTCACAATTTTCAATTATAAAATCAAAATCAAACATATAACCACCTATATTATTACTTTTTTATCAAAATATTATCAAAATATTAAAATAATAATATCACATTTTTTCCAACTTTTCAATTCTGACTTTAAACCTTTTCATCTTTTCCTCAATTTCTACTGGTGTTAAGTATTTCCACCTTTGAGTTGTAAGACTTCCTTTTATCTTGCTTAATAAATTTAATGCAACCTTGTTTTCATGTCTTAAATTGAATAATTCTTTTTCTTGCTCTCTTACTCTTTTATTTATTATTTTAAGTGCCTTCTTTTGTTCTTCTATTAAATTTTTGTAGTATTCTTCATCTTTTATTCTTTGAATATATTTATTACTCATCTTTGTCCTCCAAATAATCTATTATTTCATTAATTTTATTCATTAATAATCTTACTTTGTCTGGCTTGTGCATAAATTCAAATGTCCTACAATTTATTTTTTCTATTTTTTTATCTTCTTCAAATGGTTTGTTTTCTAGTGACTTATTCCAACCATTTTCAAAACATTTTTTTATTTCGCCACAAGCATATCCTAATGCTTCAACATCTTTTTTCATTAATGGTTTTGTTTCTTCATTAATAATTTTTACTTCATAATTCAATTCTTCTTGACTCATAGATAAACAACTCATTAAATCTATATCATTATGTTTGTCATAATAATTTTCATCATGTTCTATCCATTCAAACTTATAGCACCAATGGTCTATTCTTATTTTCTTTGGCATTTCTTTGTCTTCTGCTCTCATTGTAATTAAATCAATTATTTTCATTTTCTACTCCTTCTAATTCGTTCAATAACTCATCTATAAATACAGTATGATGTTTCTTAAAAGTTTTATCTTTTAAATTCATATCGTGCCTATATTCATATGTATTATTTTTAATATATTCCGTTACATTATCTAATTTTCTTTGTGCTTCAATAAATTTATCACGAAATCTATCACATTGTTCTACTTCTTCAATAAATAATCTTTCTAATTCTTCTCTACTAACTTCTTTAATATCTTTCTTTAAACTTTCGTTCATTATTTATCATCTCCTTCTAATTCTAAATACCATTGTGCATAGTATCTTCATATCCAATAATATCTTCATCCCAATCAATCGTAAAATGAACTTTTTTATTATCTTTTTGTTTTTCTAAGTTGTTATTACTATCACTACCTTCTAATTCGTTCATTTTATCTAATACATCATTTATATTGATAAAAATATATCTTTTGTCCCCACTACAATCTATGTCATAATACCAATTGTCTTTATTTTTAATATACTCTCTTAAACTATTCCAGTTGGATTGTAATTTTTTATATTTTTGTTCATACATATTTATAACTTGATATGTTTTTCCAATTTGTCTAGCAGGTATATTTATTTCCTGATAATAGCCAATATCGTTAAATTCATAATCGTTTGCTACACCATTTACTATTTTATTCATTTTCACTTAACCTCCAAATATAACCATAAGCAGTTTTTTTAACCTTATGACAACACATACTTATAAAATTTACTTTATATCCTAACTCTTTTTTAATATCTTGTTGTGTTCCCCATTCTTTTATAAAATTCATATTTCTATCATATTGCTTTATTTTTTTTGTTTTAACATAAAGCCTTCCTTCTCTTAAACATTGTTGTATATTTTCTTTTTGAGTTCCACATTTTAAATTATTAACATTATTATTTGAAGGATTATTATCTAAATGCATTACAACACATTTATCTGTATAGTTATCTAAAAATGTTTTTGCAACTAATCTATGCACTCTTTTGCTTTTTGTTTTTCCTTCATAATACAAACCAACATACATATAACCTCTACATTTATGTTGTTTTAATATTCTTTTATTTTCCTTTAATCTTACATTTCCTAAATTAGATACTTCATATTTGTTACCATATCCAATTAAATCTTTATAAATTTCAATCATCTATTTCACCCAACCAATCGCTAATTGTTTCTAATGATACTTCATTTCTTGCTATTTGTAGTGCTTGACTATCTGTTAAATTATATTTATCTCTAAACGGTTTTACTAAGTCAATTATTGCTCTTTTAGTCATGCTATTATTTTTAATCAATTTTTTCCATTCTTTTTGTAATTTTCCTATTTCTTCAATCATGTTCATTCTATTTTTCACCTAACATTCTTAATAAAACTACTTCATCTAATCCTCTAATATCATCTTTAAATGTTTTTATATACTCAACAACATCATCTTTTTGTTTCTTTACTTCACTATATAAATGTTTGTAGTGTTCTCCTAGTTCTGCTTTCTTTTGTAAATCTTCAATAAATTCAAGAATATTATCTACTGTGCTATTTGCTATTGTTTGGTCTCCTGAATAACTTATTCCTGTTGGTGTACTTATATCTTTTAATATTTCTTCTATTAATTCTTTATCCATAATTAATCATCTCTCCCAAACCATATTTTTATCCATATTGCTATTTCAAGTATCATATAAGGTATTAATAATATTAAACATATAATTGCTATAATCATTTCTTCTTTATTCATCACTATCACCTTTTAATATATTTAATAATTCACTATCATCCCATTCTTTATACGTAAAATAAGTATTGCCATTCATATCTTCATATTCTTTATCTGTCTCTTGTAAGTATGGCATATTTTCTATATATTCAATTGCTTTATCTATCCTATCATTTAATACTTCATTTTCTATCATTAGTCTTTGAACTTCTCCTTCTAGTCTTGTATTTTCTTCACAAAGTCTATTTCTTAATTCGTTGGCACTTTCTAAATAGTTAGAGTGTGCTTTTTCTAATTCTAAATTTAGCCAATTGTTCTTTATTGTTAGTTTTTGAACTTCGCCTTCTAACTCTATTTTTTCTTTTTCTAATTTCTCAATTTGATCTTGTTTTATCATGCTGTTCACCTCCTAATAATTTTATTATATATTCACCCATTTTTGCTTTAGGACATATTATAAATCTTACACCATATCTTTCTTTCATAGTATTCATGATTTTTAATAATGTAACTCCTTTTATCTTAGTATGTGGTGAACTCCAATTTTTAATATCTTCAATTGTTTTTATTTTGTTATCTTGTATTAAAAATATAAAATTCACACATCCTAATTCTCTAGCTCTAGCAATTTCTCTTTTTATTCTATTATGTTCTGATGTATGACATAAGTTTCCTGTTAATTCTAACAACCCATCTTTCTTGTCAATTATCGTGGTGTAGTCTTTATAAATCATATAATCTCCTGCATCCAGTTTTGATATTATATAGTCTTGATTAACTTTTGTAAAGTATTCTAATATCTTTTTGTTTCCTTTTTCTCTAGTATCACAAATTATAATGTTATTCATCTGATTCACCAACATCAAATATAGTCATTTGTTTGTTTTGTAACTTATCTTCTTCAATTAAATTACATACATATTCTATTCTAGCCTTAGATATAGGTAAGTATTCTTCTGTTAGTTCTATACCAATATATTTATACCCTTTATCTCTTTCTTTGTTTTCATACATTACTGCTTTACCTGTACTACCACTACCGTTAAATGGATCTAAAACTGTTCCACCGTTTGGTGTTACAAGTCTTACTAAGTATTGCATAAGTTCTGTTGGTTTAACTGTAGGATGTGAATTTTTTTTTGGCTTTGCAACCCATGATTTTTTTTCACAATGACATAATTCAGGTGTTAGTTGTGATACACCACAATATTCACATATTCTATCTAGCCCATTACCTTTACTATGTCCTACTGTTTCTTCAAACTCTTCTAATCCCTCATCTCTATCTTTCTTACTTGCTTTAGCACAATAGAAATATCTTGAAGCAGAGCCACTATCACCATAATGTAATCCACTTTTATAAGCACCACTATTTATAATATTTACATTTACATTACAATTTGATTTTTCATGATTAGGTAAACTTGCAACACTTTTCGTATCAGGAAATCCCCCACATACTTCATCATAATCAGATTCATCATAAGTTAGTATGGTATTTGCTGGGAAGCGACCATTTTCATTAGGTTGCATATTATAACCTTCTAAATTGCCTGTGCCAGCTTTTTTTTGCTCATCAGTTATATTAAATTTATATGAATTATCTGTAATATGTCCTTTCCATTTGTCTCCATTAAATGGAACTCTACACTCATCAATATTAATTCCACCAACACCATATTCTATTACATTATCAACTAAACTACCTTTAAATGGTTTTCTTGCTACTATTATTGGTTCAAATGATGGCTTTAATGCTGTACCAAACTTATTCCAGTACTCAATAACTTCTCTGCTCTCTTGTGTTCTGCATTGTTCTTGAATAGCATTAAGTTTTCTATCTTGTTGTTGCTCGGATTGTGGTCTATATGATGGACAACTTCCACTCTGTTCAAGCATCTCCCTAAGTGTTTTGCCATCACAAGTCTGTGTTCCATTACATATCCATCTTTCCTCGCCATTAATAAATACTCTTTTGGACATCTCACATACTTTACACCTTTGTAATTCCCTTTCGGTCTTTTGTATGTTATTCCACCTTTCCATGCTGGATTGTTCTCCCCATACATCACTGGTGGAGTTGATTGATGATTGTAAACTTTGTTCCTGCAACTGCGACTGCAAAACTTCATTTTGTTCTTCTTCATTTCGCATGGTCTTTTGTATATCTCTTTCCCACATAAGTCGCAAATCGTGTTCGGTTTTCTGCTTGGTTTTTTCATTTTCCAACCTCTTTTCTAATTGTTTACCTATATTTTGTGATTTAGGGAATCCCATCCCATAGAGCCACATAATAGTATCTCTTATTTCAAATCCTGCATCTTCAATAGCGCAAGCTATTCTGTGAAATGTCCTGCTACCACCAAAAGCTAATAAGTATCCACCGGGTTTTAATACTTCATAACATTTATGCCATGTTTCTATGTTATATTCAATTCCAGAACCATCCCATTCTTTTCCCATAAAGCCTCTACTTAATCTAGCAAAACTACCATCTTTGCCATATTGACATTCAGCACTACCTTCTTTTCCAAATCTTTTAGTAATACTTGTTAGTCCATAAGGTGGATCAGTTACTATACTATCTATTGTATTAGGTTCTATTACTTCTAATATATCTAACATATTGCCTTGATATAATTTATAATTTTTGTTGCTACTGTATAATTTCATTTTTTCCTTCTTTCTAAAATTACCTGTTTATTTTCGTTTTAAGAGACTTTTTACCTCTCCTAGTATATTTATACTATTTTTATATTTTCGTTCAAATTTGATACCTTAAAATCAGTTTGAGAGCATTTTAAGAATTAATCTAAACTGCTATGCGATAACACCCATAATTTTTTGCTATATTTTAATTTACAATATCTTTTATAAAAATCTTGCCATTTTTCAAATTCTTCACGCCACACTTTGCCTGTTGTATTGTTATAAATATTCATAAAAAACATTAATATAACCTCTTTTCTTTAAAAATTTGTTTGCTTTTGTCGTATTCCATTTCAACATTTCCACAAAAACCATCTCTGTTTTTTACAATTTCAATGTTCATTCCTACAACTTCGCTATCTTTGTTACTTTCTTTGTCTTTATACATCAAAATAACTTTGCTGGCACTGTTTTCCAATTCACCACTATCCTTTAGCATTGACAATGTAGGTTCTTCACTTTGATATGCACTTCTATTAAGTTGGCTTGCACTTATAATTGTGCAATCATATTCTAAACACATTTGTCTTAATTGCTTAGCTACTTCTGTTGCTTGTTCATATAAACTTTTAGTTCCATCAACTTTTGTTAGTCCTAAGTGATCTATAAACAAAATTGTGTGTCTGTTTTTATCTTTCAATTTTGCAACCACACTTCTAATTTGCTTTATGTCATTTGCTTTGTGTTCAACAATTAATTTTGCTTTTTCTAAAATATTCATGGAGTTATCAATTTTCTTTTTTTGAAAATCAGTTTCTGGTGCGTTGATAAATTTAATTGGCATATCTGCATTAATTGAAACGAGCCTTTTGTAAATGGTGCTTTTGCTCATTTCCATGTTAAAATAAATGCATTGATAATTTAACATAAGTTGATTCATCAAATTAAGCATAAATCCAGACTTCCCTGCACCAGTTGTTGCACCAATAATTAAAAAGTCACCTTGTACTAATTGCAAATAGTTATTTAATTTTGGATATTCTTTAAAAAGAATTTTGCTATTATCTACATTGATGTTTTCTAATATTTCTTGCTTTGTTAATGTAAAAACATTTTCGGTAAGTTGTATATCATCTAGTTCTTTCATTTTTTGCATAAACTTATCATAATCAATTTCGTTATTCTTTAGTTTTTCATTTAAAACTTTGATAATATCTTGCTTATAATATTTAACAATGCTTTCTTCACTTAATTTCAGTTGTTCTTTCCAAGCATCATTGTAATAAAACACATTCAAGTAAATGTCCAAAAAATATTGTACATTAAAATCTTTGTGTTTTTCAAATATGCTATCTGGTCTAACAAGACCAAATTCATTAAAACTTTCAATACAATATTCTAACAACTTTCTGTTCTCTTTTACACACAACCATTGTGGCCTAACTTGAATTATGTTAAACAAATCATTCTTGTTAAGTAACAACGCAAGAAATTCATTTTCAATTTCCACTCTGTTGTTCCTGCTAATTTCCATCATAACAACCGCTTCCCGTTCTTGTATGTTATTCCATCAATAACTTCATACTTATTCTTACTAGTATCTTCTTTTATTTTGCCATTGCCAATATCTTCTTCAACCCACATCCTTGTTCTTTCTTGCCAGTTTTCTACATTTTTCCATTCTATTTTTTTGTAATGCTCAAAAATTTTCTTTGCTACCCTATCCAAATCCTTTTTGTCATAGTTTGGAAACTCGCTAACGCAAAATTCAAAAATTTCGGTGGGTGTGTTTGGTGGTAAGGTTATATTATTAACACTAACACTAACACTATCATTAACATTAACACTATCACTAACACTAACAGCTATGTTTGCCATCTCTTGCCATCTTTTGCTATCATTTGCCATATTATTATCATTTTCCCATCTTTTTTTTGCGCCTAATTTACCAGCATTTTTTCTTTTTTCTATTATGTCTTCCCATTTGCTTTCATCTCTGTCAAAAGATGTTTTGAAAGGAATAAATATAAGTTTTAAAACTCCCTTTAAGGTTATTTTTTTGTTTACATTATATTCAAAAATGGCTTTAAATAATTTTCCTGCCTGTTCATCATCAAGTTCATCAATTATTTCTTTTTGGTCATAATATAATATAAAACTTTTTTTTGCCATTTTTTATTCTCCTTTCTTAACTACATCAAAGTAATCTTCAATTTCAGCATCTTGGCATAAGCATTTCACTATGCAATAAGCAATTGTTTTTGAACAAGACCTATTACCATTTAATACTGATGTTAAAAAAGTGTTTGTAATACCTATTTTGTTAGCGACATAAGTTATTGTCCTACCCTGTAATATTTTTGCTTTTTCAGTTTTTTTAAACCAATACATTTTCTCTACCTACCTTTCTTTTACATTGTATCATTTTATTTTTATTGTGTCAATATTTTTTTAAATAAAAAAAGAACTTTTTTCAAAGCCCTTTATTTTCAATTAAAACGGTAATTTTTCTGGCGCAATTTCAACTACATTATCAAATGGATTTTCTTCTTGTTTGTTGTTTCTGCTATTTTTGTATTCTTCATATTCAACGAAAGTTCCATCTAGTTTCTTAACTTTTGGTATTTGAATATCCTTTAATTTGTCAAGTGATCTAAATTGTGTTAATTTAGTTGCTGTTCTTGTTTTGCCTTCATTGTCGGTGTATTCTTCTAACCCAAAAGCTGCAGCACATTTTAATCCGTTCAACTGTTCCCAACCTTTTGAAGTATTAAATTTAAAGCCACTATTTGACTTTTCTAAACTTGTTATAAATCCTTTTGTATATCCTAAACTTTCTTTTTTTAATGAAAGATATCTAGTTGCACCAGTAGGCCATTTCTTTTCACTTAACGTATTATTATCATATTGTTTTTTAAAAAAACCTTTTTGTTTATCGTTGCCCGCAATATCTACGCAAATTTTTAGACTTGTATTTCCACTTTGTTCGCTTGTATATAATCTAGCGTCCATAATAACAACTTCATGTCCACCTAATTCAAGTGATTCCCTATCACCCATTTCAACTGCTTCAACCTCTTCCCAATCTTTTAAATCAAATCCTAAATTCATTATTTATCCTCCTCATTTATTTCTATATATGGTGATTCAAATATTACCACTAAATGTCCTTTTCCAATCAATCCTTTTGGTTCGCTTTCTCTTAATATTTGAAAATCAACTATTCCACTACCATCAAAATGATTTCCATATATATCTAAATCAAAATTTTCATAAATACCATTTCGTTCTTTTTTGCCTTTTATAATTATTTTATTATTCTTTAAATATTGTAATTCTTTTTTCACTACTTATCCTCACTTTCATTTTTATCTAATGGTTTAAAACCATAATATTCTCTAACAATTTTATCTACCTCAAACAAATCGTTTGGTATTTCTTTTTCTTGAAACATATCCATAGGACTTTTACAAACTGATGTACCATCATTTTGTGTTTGGAATATGTATTCTCCATTCTTATACATGCTTCTTAAAACTATACTAAATAAACCTTCTATTACTAATTGATTGCTTAACATCTTACCTATTGTTTTAGGCCTATATAATTGGTTTACATCATCAACTTCTTCGTGTGTGATAACATAAACTATCTTTTCGTCTCCACAACTTATAGCACTTTTAATTAAATCATAATAATTTTTCGCCATAGTTGTAAATTTATCATAACCCTTGCTAGTTGCTTTCTCAAAATTTTCAAAAGCCATCATGTAAGAACTATCATCAATAACTATAATTTTCTTTTTTGTTGCTTTAATGGTAGCAATTATTCTCCTATATAATTCTTCATAGGATAAATCTTTCTCCCCTTCTTTTTCAAAATCTTTTAATGTAACTATCGTTTTGCCATCTTTGTTTCTAAACGGCATTGGTTTATTAGTAATATTTATTATTGCTGTTTCTTCTGCTGGTAAATTTCTTAAACTAGTTGATTTACCAGAACCAGAAGCCCCCATAATTAATACTCCCATTCCATTCATATATAACACTCTCCTATTCTCTAATATTTCTTCTACTTCTTCTTTTAAATAAGGTATTGGTATAACCTCATAATTTTTTGCATTTACATTAAAATAAACAATAAATAATTCATCTACTTTTATATTGGTATATTTTTCAATTAAATATTTATAAATACTTAATTGTAGATAATAATGTTGACCATTTACATCATCTAGTTTATGTAATGGAACTTTCATTTTTTTATGATATTTACTTTCAAATTGCAAATCTTTATTTGATTTAAAATCTAAAATGCAACATTGTTGAGTATATTTATTATACATAATTCCATCAATAGAACCTGCAATATCAAATTCCTTTGACCACACAATAAACTCATCTTGAATCATATCATACATATCTTTATAATCATTATAAAAGTTAATTGCTTGTTTAGACATAATATCATATTCTTTTTTCAATCTATCTTTATCTATATTGTCATTTATTGTATTATAATCTATTTCATAATCAGTGTTCATCCAAAGCGATTGAGATTTTAAATGTATGTAGCTTCCTTTGACACAACTAAATTCATTTTCTTTTTTCCATTCATTTAATACTTCTTGTTGAGTTATACCTCGTTTATTTGCTACCATTTGTGATATACTATCACTATCAAATTCTTGTGCATAAGTTTCAATAAGTGAAGTTGCAGAAATACCAAATCTATAATCATCTAATGTATAAAAATGTTCTTCTTCATGAAATTCTATACCTTTAAAATATTGTAATTCTTTTATTATTTCATTCTTCATAATACTTCCAATGTAAATTTCCACATTTATTTCTTTTACCTTGACAACATTTTATAATATTTTGAACGTGTAAACTATATTTTCTACTTGCTTCTGCTATTGAAAAAAATATTTCATTTGTTTCTATACATATAACTTTTTTAAAATGATTTTTTTCATATTTTGTAATATGTATTAATTTTTCTCTAAATTCTTTATTTAACCATTGTTGCTTACTTCTTTTAGAAATTTCATTTTTTCTTTCTTGTGAAAGTCTTTTACCATACATTCCGTTTTTTTTACCTTTATTAGCAAAACCTATTTTATTTTTATGTTCTTTTGTAAAGCAAATACCTGTATTACCTAAATTTCCACCTTTTAAAATATTATATCCATTGTTTATGGAATCATATTTTTTTATTAGCTCAATTTCTTTTAAAAAAGCTTCTTCTTGATTCAAATTTTCAAATAATACTATGTGTTCAAAATTATCAAATCCATATTTTTGTATATCTTTATAAAATTTTGGACATCCTTTATAAGCACTTCCTTGTCGCCATCTTCTTTTTATAGGTTGTTGGCAACTTGTACCAATATAAACTTTACCATTTATTTTGTTTTTGTGCATATATACTGTGTAATTATTTTCTTTTAAATATTCTTGCTTTGTCATTATCTATTCCTCTCAATTAAAATCATTCTAATATAAGAATTTAATGATAATCCTTTTGCGTTTGCTTCATTAATTAGTTGCTTTTTCAAATCATCATCAACTTTAATGTGAATCATCTTTTCCCCTCCTTTTAATATTTGTGTTTAATCTTTCTCTAAATTCTTCAATATCGCTTCTATAAACTAATCTGCCACAATAATGGCAAATTTTTTTGTTAGTTCTACTTACTTTTGAAAACACCATTGAATGACCACATTTGCAATACCTTTTACCTTTTGCTAATTCACTTTCAATTTTTTTTGTTTTTTTAAAACTATTCCATGCTTCTATCATTTTCTATTCTCTTTAATTGTCTGTTTAATTTTTCTGCTATTATTGGCGATACATCATCTATATAATTAATGCCAAAATATTCATCAATTTGTCTTAGCAAAACATCAACATCTGCTCTTTCCTCACAAATGTGTTTCAAACTTTTTGTGTCTCCTACATCTAACAAAATTGCTTCTTGTAATTCATAAATTTCTTCACTTAATTTTTTTAATTGATTTTCTATGCCATAATGTTTAATAATTTTCAAAAATTTTTCTTCAATGCTCACAATATTGCCTCCTCAATTATTTAATATAAAACTTATCTTCAACTTTTGCCCTGAAATTATCATATTCTTCTTGCAAATCTTCTATATCTTCTTTCAATGTTTTTATTTCTTTTTCCAAATCTTCTATATAATCTTCTTGATTCGTTTGTTTTATTGTTACATAGATATTAACCAACTCTATAATTGCTAAAGAAACTCCTACTATTATAGCCAAAATCATTACAAACATTCTCATTTTCTAACTCCTTTCTAATATAAGAATAATACAAAAACGATATAAAGTCAATACTTTTTTTATACTTTTTTTATAAAATAAAAAAGCAGAATTTAATCTGCTTTATTTACTCAATATAATATTTCCAAACATAACCATGTGCTTTTTTTCTTTTTCCTTTACAACATAAACAAATAGAACTTGCATAATAATTAGTTTCTCTTTCAATATCTTGCATGCTATTCCAAGTTCTAATAAAATTATTATCTAAAGTATATTGATTAACTTTTTTTGACATTTTTATTTTTGCTCTCAAAGTTCTTGTTCCATAGTTTATATTTTCTTTTGTTGTTGTCCATTCCAAATTATCAGCATTATTATTTAAAGGATTTTCATCTAAATGATTAACTATTGATAGATTTTTGGGATTAGATATAAATGTTTGAGCAACCAATCTGTGAACTTGAAAATGTTTGCTTTTTCTATTTTTTGTTAGTTTAACATCTAAATATCCTTTATTTGTTAAAGATAATTTCATAATATGTTCTTTTTTTATAACAAAATCATTATTTTTTATTTTTGTTAGTATTTTGTGTTTTAAATGTTTTACTCTACCATAATTACTAACTTGATATAACCCCTCATAATCTTTAACATCTTTCCATACTTCATTTTCCATAGTATACCTCCCACAACAAAGTATAAGGAGAGTAGTTGTGGTACTCCCCTTTAATTAATTATACCAAGATATATTTTAATTGTCTATATATGCTTGAAATTTTGTCGCAACAACTCCCTTTACTCCAGCATAACCATCAAATCCTTTTCCCTTAATTGTATCTTTTTGATAAGGATAGTTATTAACTTTATAATAAATATATTTATAACCACTAGTTTTAACAATATCACTTGGAGTATAGTAGTATGCTTCTACTGTGCAAATTGGTTCTCCATTCCCAGCACAGCCTTTGTTATGGTCTCTTATATTACATTCTGTAATCCACCCTAAAGTTTTGCCTGATTTTGTTGTAACTCTATATTTAACACTTCCTTTATCAACTTTAATTGCTAAATATCTTATTGCGTGATTTTTGTAACCAGCATAATCATCCAAATTTTTTACCATTGGTAATATTCCATCTTCATTAGTTTCAACTTGATAATAAACATTTACTTCTTTACTTGATGGTGTAGGTTTTGGTTGATTATTTATAAGGCTTGTATTATACATATAGTTCATATCAACATTACCCTCAATACCACTAACATGACCACTTGCACTATATTGCCATATATCATAATTAGAAGTTATATTTGGTTTGCTATCACTATATTTGGCACACCATATTGAATAACCATAACTTGCTATTTTGCTAGGATCTAAATAGTTTTGAAACCAATTTTGATTTGCATATACTCCAGCTTTATATCCTGCTTCTGTTATCTTTCTACAAAATTCCAAAGCAAAGTTTGTAAGCATTAATTTCTTTAAATAAATTGTACTGTCATCTTCCATATCTATATATACACAAAATGGTTTAGTACTTATTTTATTTAATAATCTTTTGCAATGTGCTACTTCACTTTCAATGCTTTCACTTCCTGAAAGATTTTTGGCATAAGAATATATGTAAACACCAAAAGGAATATTGTTTTCTATACAACTATTTACGTTTTGTGTAAAGTATTTATCATCTTGGGATGTAACATTATCACCCCAACCTAGTCTAATAATTGCAAAGTCAATTTGTGTTTTAACTTCTTGCCAATTGATATTACCTTGCCAGGAACTAACATCTATTCCTTTTAACATATTATTCACCCCCATTCTGTTTTTTGTAATTAACATTTGAAATTCCTAAACATGCACCTAAAAATGTATCTAGTGCTGTTATTGTTAAAACAACTTGCTCTGTCATTGGAAAGCTCCATATTTTGCCAAGACTTCCATAGAAAGTAGCAAGAGCTGGTAAAATTACCAAGCAAATTGTCTTTAAAATATCATAAGTTTTATTTTTAAATTTCATTTTTTTATCTCCTTTTTATCTTTTATTTCCATTTTCCTATTGCCATTAAATAAAAAGTATAATTATATGTTGCTACATCGGTTCTTATTGGCCTATAAAATGTAACATTACCATAACTAGTTTTGGTGTTACTCAATCCTTCTGGTGCTGCCGTTGATGCTACACACGAAATAAACATTACAGGAATTTCAACAAATTCTTGTGCATAATCTCCTAAATTGACTGATGATGATTCATACGCGTAGCCCCAAACATTTGTAAATTGCAACCCCATATAACTTACCTTTTTAGTGCATATCATAGTTCCATCTGCATATTTTATATAATTTCCATTTGCATTACTTCCACTTTCTACAACACTATTTATTGCTCCTACTAAATTTGAAACAACTGGTGTTGTTAAAGTAGATAAATCACCTATATTTGTTTCAATACCACCAAGCATATTTTCTTTGCTTATTTTTTTGCTTTGATTTGCTTGAACTATCATTGTATAATCGTTGTCATCAAACATAGTTGCTTCTGTCATTTCACTTACTTTCAAATTAGCCATTATTTATCATCTCCTTTAACTTATCTATTTCTTCTTGCTGTTCTTTTACAACTTGCCATAATACTGATACCATTGAATATATATCTACTCCTTCATTATCATTTGTTGTTATATCTTTTGAATAATTAAATTTATCACCAATTACAAAACCAATATGTTTTTTTACATTATCTTTTTCTTTTTTAAAATTATATTTGTATATATCTGTTTCATTTAATATTTTCTTTGCATCGGTTAATTTTTCAAAGTTTTTCTTTTTGCTTTCTAATGAAGATTGTTCAAGAGTGGTACATCTTATTAATCCGTTACTTGCATATAATCCAATTTCAACAGATTGCACTTGCTGTGTTGTTTCATCAAAAAGTAATATTTGTGCATTAGGTCCATGCAATTCTATTTCACCTGAAGTTGTGCCAGATAATCTTGCTGTATCATAATCTCCTGTTTTGTTTTTTATTAAAAAATATTGTGGAGACATAAAACTTTGAACATCAGTTCCAACAGCATTAATTGAACGAAAAGCATTAGTTGAATTTAATATTATTGCTGGTCCAGTTGTAGTTGTAGGATTTAAGTTAATTATTCCATCATTAATATTCAAATTATTTGCTGTTGCACCATTACAAGTCATATTGCCATCTTTATCAACACTAAAATTAGTACTATTAATAACTATATCATCACTAGTCATATTAATTTCTTTACCCTCTAGTGATATTTTATTAGCTTCTATTTGTATCTCTTCAGCGCTTTGATTTATAGCACTAATAACACCATCTTTTTCCACTTTACTTTCTATTTTTCCTTCCTGTTCATTTACTTTAAATGACACATCTTTACTACTCATTACAGAAGTTGTATATGTTTTTGTGTTGGTTTCTACTTCTTTTAATTCTTCTGTAAATATATGTTCTTCAATTCCTTGATTAATTGTAATTTCATTATTTAATAGTAAGCACTTGTAACTTTCTCCTCTAGCTTGTGTTGTAAATAAGTCAAGAAAATCATAATAACATACACCTGTTGTTGTAAAGTCATTTTGATAATAAGTTAAACCTTCCAATTGGTTAAATATATTATTTACCATTGTTTGTGTTTCTCCATTTAAAGCAATTAAATTATCAGTTATAGTTATCCTAGTCAAGCCATATTGCTTAATAGAATTTATATCTTCTGCTATAAATTGTAAGTTATTGTCGCTATCATAAATGGCAACGCTATTAACAGGTCCAACCTTTTTTGTTATTTTAACATTTATATCTTTTAAATAATTATCATCAATAGTATCGTTTGTTTCAGTTGGATATGCAACTTCTAAATTGTCATTATCATTAATTAATAAATTACTACCTGTTATTTTAGAAACTTCATCAAATATATCTCTATAAGTTATATCTTTGTCTTTATAGACATCTTCATAAATCAGTTGATTATAATTAACAAAATTTGTATCTTCAAAGTCTAAACCAATTTTACCACATAAAACATTAAGATATTCTTTTATTGTTATTGGATATGATACATTAGAAAGGTTTTTATACTTAACCATAGAAAATAACATTTTGTCAAAGCAAACATAACTCCATGTATCTGTATCTACATTATATTCTTTTGAATAAATATAGTAATTTCCATAATCTAAATATTCATATTCTTGTTCATCTTTATCAACTAACAAACCAAAATGTGGGTTTACAACTGTTCCTAAATTTAATTCATCTTTTGTTTCAAAATTAAATTGTTTCATAAGGCTCTGTAATAAATTACCGTTTTTTATTAAACTCATTGAAAAGATATTATTTTCATTTATTTCAATAGGATTATCATAATTTGGATTCTCACTTATTAATTGTAAATCATTTTCAGTAAGTATATTATCACTATTTTCAGCAACTATATCATAACTATTGTAATAAATAATTTTGCCTTTAATTTCTCTACCTAGTTGTTTAATTTCATATTTAAAATCACTTGTATGTGTTCTCATATTACACCCTCTTACTTACAGCTATAAACGAAAGACTAAAACCTTCATTTTTTGTTTGTCCTACAAAATATTTATTTGATATTTCATAATCACCTGTATATGTAGTTATTGTTGTATTTGCTTTTTTAAACGGATCATAATAAGTGGTTGTTTGATATGCACTATCAAATATTGGCGCAAGTGTTTCTAACTCTGCTTGTGTTAATTTTCTAAATTGTAATATTAATTTTGGGAAAATGCCAATTAATGTTCCAGATTGTACACCGGCCAAATTTCTGCCACTATCACTTGACCACAATTTATTATATTGATACTTTGCTTCTACAAGATACTGCCCCATTGAAATACCATTTATAATTATACTATTTTTATTTAAAAACATCTTATCACCTTCCATTCATTACAAAGTCTCTTTGGCTTTGTATTTTTTCCATTTGGCGACTTATTAATCTTCCATCCATATAATTATTCATTTGAGCATTAATAGTTATATATTTGCCTATTGCTTCACCAAGTAAACTCATTTGTTGACTATCTGTTAATGGAATAACACCTTCCATACCTCTTTCGCCTGCTATTGCACCACCAACTGGCACTCCTCTACTAGGCATATTAATAATTCCACCTTTTGCAAGTCTTGGAAATGAAAATGTTTGTAATTTATCAATTTTTTTAGGAGATACTTTGTTTATAATCCCTATTAATCCATTTATAGCACGAATTGGTGAATTTAAAAATTTTTCCGTTTCTCTTAAAATAGCATTAATAACATTTTTAAATTTTGTGCCAATAATATTTCCAATTGCTGTTCCTATTGCACCAAATTTATTAGTTAGCCATGTTTGTATATCTGTAATTATATTTTTTATTTTATCTCTAATATCTTTCCAAACATTTACAACTTTTTCTCTAAATTTATTAAAATTATCTACTAAACCATTAATTTTTTTGCTAAACCATTCAACAAAATCGCTCCACACTTTTCCTATTTCTTCTCCAAGTGTTTTAAACGCTTTTCCTATTTGGCTCGCACCTAAGATTATAAATCCTATTATGTCTATAACAGCACCTATCCAATTTCCTGTTATTACATCAATGAATAATTTTGTCAACAACAACATTCCAACTACTG
>Ga0247610_10000961_pt1 | contig 37590 bp, 25 predicted proteins | sample 174DNAGHGhighgp2_FD_193483 | JGI IMG/M metagenome (GOLD analysis project Ga0247610, IMG submission 193483) | Sheep rumen microbial communities from Palmerston North, Manawatu-Wanganui, New Zealand - 1742 DNA GHGhigh gp2 | ecosystem: Host-associated > Mammals > Digestive system > Stomach > Rumen...
CTCTAGCTATCTGAAGGGTTTGAAGTGTGCCCTCTCGCTCTTGGGCATCATCAACGACGACTTCGTGGCCTCGCCATTCTATAAGTTCGAAGCCCCTGAACGCGAGAAAATACGTCAGGCCCTCGACGCACTACCGATAAAAAACGGAAAACTGATTATTTAAATTACTAATTACTCATTAATCGTAGTATTATGCATCTGATAGATTTCGTCATATTCTTGGTTTTTACGCTGGGTGTGGTGGTGTTCGGCTGCTCGTTCTTCAAGAAGGGCTCCAGCGCTGACGAGTTCACCTCGGCAGGTCACTCCATTCCTGGCTGGGTGGTGGGCATGTCGATATTCGCCACTTACGTGTCGAGCATTTCGTATATTGGCTATCCGGGCAAGGCGTTTGCAGCCGACTGGAACGCCTTTGTGTTCTCGCTGTCGATACCCATTGCGTCGTATTTTGCCGCCAAGTATTTCGTGCCGTTCTACCGTCACAGCGGCTCCGTATCGGCCTATACGTTCTTGGAGGAGAAGTTTGGTGCTTGGGCCCGTTTGTATGCCTCAGCCTGCTACCTGTTGACGCAGATTGCCCGCATGGGCAGCATCCTCTATCTGTTGGCCGTTCCGATGTATATCCTCATGGGTTGGGATATGCATACGGTCATCATCCTGACGTCGATAGGTATCATTATCTATTCAATGATGGGTGGACTGAAGGCGGTCATCTGGGCAGACGCCATACAGGGTATTATCCTGATAGGTGGTGCCGTGCTGTGCTTGGGCATCCTGATGTTATCGATGCCCGAGGGGCCTATGCAGACCTTTGAACTCGCTGCAAATTCGCCTATGGGCAACAAGTTCTCGTTGGGTGAGTTTACATCAGACCTCACGACGTCGACCTTCTGGGTATGTCTGATTTACGGCATCTTTATTAATCTGCAAAACTACGGTATCGACCAGAACTACGTGCAACGCTATCATGCGGCGAAGACAGACAAGGACGCGAAGTTCTCGGCGCTCTTCGGAGGCTATCTGTTCATTCCCGTCTCTGCGCTGTTCTTCCTGATTGGTTCGGCCCTCTACAGCTACTATCAGGCTGGCGTCGCTGAGTTGCCTGCAGAGATTCAGGCCAAGCCCGACTACGTATTCCCCTACTTCATCGTCAATGGTCTGCCCGTAGGCCTTCGAGGCTTGCTCATTGCGAGCATCTTTGCTGCTGGCATGTCGACCGTTTCGACCAGTGTAACCTCTGCCGCTACGATTATCCTGACGGACTATGTGCGCCCGTTCTTCTTGAAGGCCCGTAGTGTAGCCGACCATCTGCGCCACCACGATCCGCAGGACCATCACAAACATCAGAAACTTGAATTGGCCATCGTGCGCTTGTCCAGCTTTGGCGTGGGCATCTTGGGCGCTTGTGTGGCCATTGCAATGCTCTCGGTAGAAAGCATCATTGACGCGTGGTGGACGTTGTCGAGCATCTTCTCGGGGGGTATGCTGGGACTCTTCCTCTTGGGTTGCATTCCTCAGAAAATCAACCGTATGGCAGCACTCCTTGGGTGTATCTGTGGTGTCTTGGTCATCGGTTGGATCAGTATGGCCTCCATGTGGAACCTGCCAGGCATTCATCTGCATCCCTACTTGGCCATTGTTCTCGGCACGTGTGTCATCTTCTTGACGGGTTTCTTGGCTACGCTGGCCGTGAAAAAAGGTTGATAAATGTTGAAAAAGGATTAATAAAATGATGAAAAAGTAGAGGAAATAGGCTCAAATGCGTAGTTTTAGTTCATAAAGAGTTAATAATGTTTAACAAATCCTACGTATTTCAAATATAATCCCTATATTTGCGACATCAAAAGTCAAGCAATTGACTGATATTTAAGTAGAAAACAAACATTATTAATTCATTTTATTCATTAAAACAATTTGATTATGAAGAAGATTATGATGATTGCAGCTATGATGCTGCTGAGCGTAGGTGCATTTGCACAGAACGAAGTAGGTCAGTTTACTTTGAAGCCCATGGCCGGTGTAAACCTCGCTACGCTGACGAAGACAGATGATTCAAAATTGCGTGTAGGTCTTGCTGCTGGTGTTGAGGCAGAATATGGTGTAGCTGAAAACTTCAGCCTCAGCCTTGGCGCTCTCTACTCTATGCAGGGTGTGAAATTCACAGAGAAAGGTAGTGGCGCAACGCTTGATGTAACTTACAAACTTGACTACATCAACATTCCCGTTTTGGCAAATTACTATCTGTTTAAGGGCTTTGCCATCAAGGCTGGTATTCAGCCTGCTTTCAAGGCTTCTGCCAAGGTGAAAGCTGAACTTTCTTCTGGTAGTGCTTCTGTTAAGGATTCTGAGACTCTTGATGGTGTAAAGGGCTTTGCTCTTTCTATTCCCTTTGGTCTGTCTTACGAGTATGAGAGCTTCGTTCTCGATGCACGTTACAACCTCGGTGTAACCAAGGCCTTTGATGCTGGTGATTCCAAGAACTCTTGGTTCATGTTCACCCTAGGCTACAAGTTCGCTCTCTAAGCACTTATTTACGTTATAATAATGATGCGCTCCTCCTCAACGAGGGGCGCATTTTTTATTCCTAGGGCAGGGAATTTTTGTGCGCTGGGCAGGGAGTAATTTTTCCCAGGGCTGGGAACAATTTAGTCCCAAGGTGGGAACAATCGGCCCTTGGGAAGCGGGCAGGCGATCTACCGGTAGTAAGCGGCCCGTCTACTACTACTAAGCGGCCCATCCGTTTTCTGAAGGAAGAAAAAAAGCAAACGAAACCGAGAAACCGAGAAAACGAGAGTTTCATTTTTGCACATCTGCGCGGCTAGGGGGCTCGAAGGGACGAAGTATTAATGGTAGCAATTGTTATCATTAATGGTAGCAATTATTATTATTAATAGTATTATTATTATAATTATTAATACTTATAATTAATATCTATATATACTAAGATTGACCTACTTTATGTCCTGCAACGTGTGTTTGATTGCGAAGAAATCGTTTTCTCGTTTTCTCGTTTTCTCGGTTCAGAACTCGAAAAACAACGATTTTGATGACAACGGGGCTGGTAGTTCGTCTTATAAGTTAGAAACTTATAACACTAAAGCATATCAAAACAATGAAGACAAACTATCCGAAGATTGGTATTCGTCCGACGATTGATGGTCGTCAGGGCGGTATCCGTGAGGGACTGGAAGAGAAGACGATGGCGCTGGCCAACGCAGTAAAGAACCTGATTGAGCAGAACCTGAAGAACGGCGACGGCTCGAAGGTGGAGTGCGTGATATCTGATACGACGATTGGTCGTGTCGGCGAGTCGGCTGCCTGTGCCGAGAAATTCGAGCGCGAGGGCGTAGGCTCGACCATCACCGTCACATCGTGCTGGTGCTACGGCTCAGAGACGATGGACATGAACCCCACCTATCCGAAGGCCGTGTGGGGTTTCAACGGTACGGAGCGCCCAGGAGCCGTTTATCTGGCTGCTGTGCTGGCCGCTCACGCTCAGAAGGGTCTGCCCGCCTACGGCATCTATGGTCACGACGTGCAGGACTTGGCTGACAACACCATTCCTGAGGACGTAGCAGAGAAGATTCTGCGCTTTGCCCGTGCCGCTCAGGCTGTGGCTACGATGCGTGGCAAGAGCTATCTGTCGTTAGGCAACACCTGTATGGGTATCGCTGGTTCGATAGTCAATGCCGACTTCCTGCAGCAGTATTTAGGCATGCGCACAGAATACGTTTCGTTGGTTGAGATATTACGTCGCGTTGACTTTGGCATCTACGACAAGGAGGAGTTTGAGAAGGCCATGAAGTGGGTTGACAAATACTGCAAACCCAACGAGGGCCACGACTATAACGAGGACCGCCCGCTGTTCCCAGGCGTGCCCATGACCACCTTCAACGGCAAGGGCAAGGGTAAGAACCGTCAGGAGAAAGACGAGGACTGGGAGTTCACCGTGAAGACGATGATGATCATCCGCGATCTGATGCAGGGCAGCGAAAAGCTGCTCGAGATGGGTTACAAGGAAGAGGCCATCGGCCACAACGCCATTGCTGCGGGTGTACAGGGTCAGCGTCAGTGGACCGACTACAAGCCCAACTTCGACTTCCCCGAGTCAATGATGTGCACGTCGTTCGACTGGAACGGACCTCGTGAAGCCTATACGCTGGCTACGGAGAACGACTTCCTGAACGGTATGTCAATGCTCTTCGGCCACCTGCTGACCAACAAGGGCGTGATGTTCAGCGACATCCGCACTTACTGGAGCCCTGAGGCCGTAGAGCGCGTGGCAGGCAAGAAGCCCGAAGGTCAGGCCGCTCAGGGCTTCATTCACCTCATCAACAGCGGTGCCACCACCCTCGACGCTACTGGCGCTATGAGCGACAAGGACGGCAAGCCCACCATCAAGAACTTCTGGGAAATGGACAACAATGACGTGGAGGCTTGTCTGAAGGCTACCTCATGGATGCCTGCCGATCGTGACTACTTCCGCGGAGGTGGTTACTCGTCGCATTTCGTCACGCGTGGCGGTATGCCAATGACTATGCTGCGTCTGAACCTCGTGGCTGGACTCGGTCCCGTATTGCAACTCGCTGAGGGTTGGACAGTTGAACTTGACCCCAAGACGCACGACATCCTCGACAAGCGCACCGATCCCACATGGCCCACCACTTGGTTCGCCCCACGTCTGGACCCCACGAAGGATGCCTTCAAGGACGTCTACAGCGTCATGAACAACTGGGGAGCCAATCACGGAGCCATCTGCTATGGCCACGTAGGCGCCGACCTCATCACGCTCTGTGCTATGCTGCGCATCCCCGTTTGCATGCACAACATTGCCGATAAGGACATCTTCCGTCCTGCCGCTTGGAATGCATTCGGTATGGATAAAGAAGGCGCCGACTATCGTGCCTGCGCCAACTTTGGACCGATTTATAAGTAAGAGGAAAGAGGTGAGAGGTAAGAGGTGAGAGGTGAGAGAATACCTTTTACCACTCACTTTACTGTAAAGTCGAACGACTGCAAATCTTCATCCCTTGACGACGTGCCGTAGAGTATCTGGTAACGACCAGGCTTTACGGCAAGTTCGTCTATCGTCTCGTCGTAGTATTCGAAGGCCTCACTATCCAAAGCAATGGTTGCCTTCTGGGTTTCGCCAGGTTTCAGGGTAAGCTTTTGGAAGCCCTTCAGCGCCTTGATGGGAGCACCAGCATCGTCCAATCGCTTCACGTAGACCTGAACGGTCTCTGTGCCTTCGCGGTTGCCAGTGTTGGTAACAGGAACGACGACAACGGTGTAAGGCTTGTTGGACTTGCCAATCTTTGCAGATTTCGCAGTCATCTTACCCTTACCCACACTGAACGTCGTATAGCTCAGACCATATCCGAAGGCATACTGCGGCTGGCCCGTGAAGTAACGATAGGTGCGGTTCTTCATCGAATAGTCCATGAAGTCGGGCAGGTCGTCGTTCGAACGATAGAACGTCACAGGCAGTTTACCACCAGGGTTATAGTCGCCAAACAACACATCAGCCAATGCCTTGGCGCCACCCTGACCAGGATACCACGCCTGCAACAAGGCATCGTACTGTCCCTCAACACTTCCGAAAGCAATGGCCGAACCCGAGCAGTTGACGAAAACGACGGGACGGCCAGTCTGGTGCATCGCTTTGACCAGCAGCTGCTGTACTACAGGCAGTTCGATGGTCTGCTTGTCGCCGCCCTCGCCTTCCATACGGGCTGAGATACCACCAATGATGATGATAGCATCGGCCTCACGAACCTCGTTGGCCAAATCGCTGAAGTCAACCAGCTTGCGCTCGCAGATGTCACCACGCAGCATAGCGAACTGCCCCTTGCCGCGACGATATTCAATGACAACGTCGTAGTCCTTGCCCTTTTCCACAGGGAACGACTTGTACTCTACGCGACGACCAAAGCCGAAGCCAAAGCCACGACGACCGCCACCCTTGTTCTCTTCTACCACCTCGCCATTGACCTTCAGCACGTAGCCGTTGTCGCTCATCAGCGTGTACTTCATGTCGCCAGTAAATGTAGCTGTGTACTTACCGCTGATGCGGACGCAGATGTTGTCGTTGCTGACACCCTCGGCAAAGCCCCAGGCACCAAAGGTCGAGAAGTTCAGCTCGTTGTAGTAGCCCGTCTTGACAGGAGCAGGAACCTCACCCTCAAACGGAGAAGTCTCTGAGTTCCAAAATTCTACGAAAACACCCTTGCCGTTGTTGAAGTCCTGCAAGTGGTGGATGGTTTCGTATTCGTCGTTCAGCTCGCAGGCCTTCTGGTAGATAATCTTCGCACCAGGCACAGCGGCCTTGATGCCCTCCAGCAAAGAGTGCTGGTGTTCCTTGGTCGGTGTGCCGCCATAGTTACCGTTCAGCAGTTCGATATCGTCGGCATTGGGACCAACGACGGCCAGTGTCTTGATGCTTTTGGAAAGCGGGAGAACCGCTTTCTGCGAGCCAGCCAGCTGCTTATTCTCCAGCAGTACCATTGACTCGCGGGCGGATTGGGTGGCCAGCAAGTCGTGCTTCTCGCAGGAGATGGTCGAAGCAGGAATCGTCGACCAAGGAACCATGTCCACTGGGTCGAACATGCCCAGTTCGAAGCGGCCCGTCAGCGTGTAACGCAGGTGCTTGTCCAACTCGCTTTCTGTGATGAGCCCTTTCTTCAGACCCTCAGCCAGCGACATAAATACCTTACCGCATTCCAGGTCGGTACCATTCAATACGGCGTCGACAGAAGCGCTGAGCGGATCTTTATGCGTCTCGTGCTGGCCCTTGTTATAGAAGTTGTTGATGGCGTCGCAGTCGGTCAGCACAATGGCATCATAGCCCCACTTGTTGCGCAGGATGTCTATCAACAGGCGGTCGCTCGTACAACACGGCTTACCCTCGAAACGCTGATAGGCACACATCACCTCACGGACATTGCCTTTCTTCACCAAAGCCTTGAAGGCAGGCAGATAGGTTTCCCACAGGTCACGATTCGTAGGCTCAACGTTCATGGAGTGGCGCAAAGGCTCTGGACCGCTGTGTACGGCATAGTGCTTGGCACAGGCGTGGGTCTTGAAATATTGGTCGTTGTTGCCCTGCATACCCAAGACGGTCTGCACGCCAAGAACGGCATTCAGATAGGGGTCCTCACCGCAGGTCTCCTGTCCGCGTCCCCAACGAGGGTCACGGAAGATGTTAACGTTCGGACACCAGAAGGTCAGTTCCGGATTGCCTGGATAGTAGGTCACGCCTTGAGGCACATTAAACAGCTTGGGATCGTTGTGGTCAGTGCGGTTCCAGTTGGCACGAGCCTCGTCGCTGACCTGCGAGAAGACGTCGTAGACCAGTTGTGCATTAAAGGCAGCAGCCAATCCAATGGGCTGTGGATAGACGGTATAGCCTCCCTGACGCACACCATGACAGGCTTCGCTCCACCAGTTGTATGACGGGATGCCCAAACGGTCGATAGAGACGCTTTTGTTCATCATCAGGCCCACTTTCTCTTCTGGGGTCAACATGCCTAACAGGTTTTCTACGCGTTCAGCACGAGGCAGGTTGGGATTCTGCCAAGGGTATTTAAACTGAGCTTTAACTTTTACGGAACTCATGGCAATCGCCAAGGCTGCCAACAAAATGATTCTTTTCATAGTGATAATATTTAGTTTCTGCGTGCAAAGATACAAAAAAATATTTTATATGACGACAAAACAGCAGTTTTTCAGTCTTTTTATAAACAGAATAACGACTTTAAACTTATGAGAAAAAGCTTACTGATAGCCTTCATGGCCCTATCGTCTGTGGCTATGGCGCAGACTTTTGAGACACGTTACGAGCGCCCTGTCAACGATTTGATGAAGGACGTTGCCAAGCGTTTTGGTGTTAGGTTTAAGTTCGACGCCAATGTCGATACGGTGGGCAAGCGCCTGCCGTATGCAGACTTCCGCGTGCGCCCTTATTCGTTGGAAATGACGCTCGACAACATCTGTAAATACTACGACTGGAACTGGTGGAAACAGAATGGCAACCTCTATAAGATTAAGCTGTACGAGTATCCACGTCGCCACGAGGCAGAAGGTAAGATGATACTCGACTGGCTCTCGTCGCTTTATAATAATAAGGAGCAATGGGAGGCCCGTCGCGACTCATTACGTCGTGAAGTCCGCCAACGACTAGAACTGGACAAGTTCCTCGATTCATGTGTGATGGTGAAGGACAAGAAAGGCAACCTTCAACGTCCCGTTGTCCTCTCAAAGGTTCGCAAGCACGACGGTTATACCACGCAGAATATCTGCATTGAGCTAACTCTTGGGCAACATCTCTTTGGTACAATTTACGCATCCACCAAGAAAGGTAAACATGCACTCATTGTCTGTCCTGATGGCCATTGGCCCTATCGCTATCGTAAGGACGAGCAGCAGCGACTGGGCACGCTGGCCCGTATGGGTGCTGTCTGCGTCGATTTTGACCTCTATGGCTGGGGTGAAAGCGAAAAGGAGGTAGGCGAGGCTGCTCACCATACCAGTCGTGCCCACGTCTATCAGGCAGCCTGTGGCTACATTCTGCTCGACTGGATGCTCGCCAACCGTAAGGACATTGACCCAGAGCGTGTGGGCGTGATGGGTGGCTCTGGTGGTGGTACCCATACCGTATTGCTCTCTCTGCTCGACGAACGTGTCACAGCCTCTGCTCCTGTAGTGCATTTGGCCTCGCATTTCGATGGAGGCTGTCCCTGCGAGAGCGGCAAACCCGTACAGCTCTCGGCTGGCGGAACGTGTGAACCTGAATTGGCAGCTGTCGTAGCCCCCAAACCTATGTTGGTTGTCAGCGATGGTGGCGACTGGACCTCGAGCGTTCCCACCCTTGAATTCCCCTATCTGCAGCGCATTTATGGGTTCTACAATGCTAAGAACAAGGTTCGTAACGTGCATTTGCCCAACGAACGTCACGACTTCAAGGAAAACAAGCGTCAGGCTGTCTACGACTTCTTCATCGACATCTTCGGACTGGACCGCTCGATGCTCGACGAAAGCAAGATTACCATCGAACCTGACGAAGCACTTAAATCACTCTACAAATGAGAAGATTATTGGTATTGACATTTCTCATCTCTCATTTCTCATTGCTCATTTGCGAAGCTCAGGAGACGCATTACCACAAGGGCCTGCGTTCGCAAGCAGAGAATGATAAATACGGAGGTGTGGCCGCAGAACCGCATTTCGACGGAGGAGGCTATTACTGGACCCGTGTGCGCAATGTGGACGACGTCGCCATTACCCACGAAACAGCGGCCGATTCGCTGGCCCGTCGTGAAGACTTCAAGCGGTTGTGCCAGTTGGCCTACGACGCTTACGAGGCAGGTGATGCGGTGAAAACCATTACCTATGGCGATAGTGCCTTACAGAAACGCTATCATACTGCCGACCTCTACTTCTTCATGGCCGTATCGTTCGAGAAGTTAGGTAGTTACGACGAAGCCGACCGGGCTTACCGTAAGGCCCTCGGATCGGGCTATCCTGGAGCCTTGAACGTCTACAACGACTTCAAGGTGCGCCAGCAACAGCGCAAAGCCGCCGACAAACAACGCAAGAAAGAAGAAAAGCGCAAGGCAAAGGAAGAAAAAAAGAGGCTCAAGGAAAGTTGAGCCTTTTTTCTACTTAACATTCGTAAGCCTTATGCGTATATAAGACAGCATGACCCAACAAGAGTTTGAACATATAGTCCCCAGACTTCGCCCACGTCTGAAAGACATCGGGCGGCAATTCTTTGGTAACGAAGAAATGGCTGAGGATATTGCTCAGGAGACACTGATGCGACTCTGGATGCTGCGTGAACGAATTGCACCGCAGACGGACATCGAGCCATTGGCTGTCCGAATGGCTAAGAACCTGTGTGTCAGCGAGTGGCGCAAACAAAAGGTGAGACAAGAGAACTCCCTGCAAGAAGCACTCACAGACCATAAGGATATCCAGCGCGATGTAGAACTGAAGGAAGAAGTAGCGCGACTGAAACGGGCTGTCAGCCAGCTGAAACCCGCTGAGCAACGCTTGTTCCGTATGCGCCACGAGGCAGAGATGGACATTCAACAAATCAGCGCTGTAACAGGTATCGGAGTGCGCTCTGTTAGTGCTATGCTGAGTACTGCAAAACGTAAACTATTGAAAATACTAAATCCGAAAGGAGGCTTATAATGAAAAAGGAATTAATAGAAAAGCTGCTAAACGAGCAGACGACACCTGAAGAGGAACACCTCGTAGCCCAGATGCTTCAGCAAGAGGAGGATATGGACTCTTGGCTCGCAGAAGACGAGACGGCAGAATACGACCGTATCGTCAACGAACGTCGTGCCAAGCATCGTACGTTGCGATGGGCTGTTGCCGCAGTCATCGTGGCGTTCATTGCGGTGGGGGCCATTGTGCTTTGGCCAAGGGAACAGCTTGATCCTGGAACACAGTGTCCAGATTTTTCCGAGAGACATACTTCTGTTGTCATTACAGAACCATCAAAACCTGAGGCACCACCCACGAAAGCCAAGAAACGTATCAGAAGGAAGGCAGCAGTTTCTACCACTGACAGCCTGCAATACTACATTGCCCGTTTGGAGAAAGAGTTGGAGAACGTCAACGAAAGTACCTATACCGCTAAGGCGGAGGAGGTGCTGCGTGCTGATGCCCGATTGCAGAAACTTGTCCAGCGCATCATGATGGGCGAACTGACCAAAGACGATGTGCCGGCAGAGGCCATGAATACGAACCAAACAAAGGAGGAGCAACCATGAGACGTATATTATTGATAATAGGAATCGTGTTTGCAATACTGAATGGCAGCGCTCAGAGCATCAGTACCTATGGTGACCTGCGTGCCAAAGTGCTTCATGTGGGGCAGAAACTGACAGGCCACAACACCACGAACGACCAAGCGATAGCCGTCATAGTGCGCGAGCTGGCGATGAACTATCAGGGCCGTCTGTCGCGCCAGCAGTTCCAGGAACTCAAGGATACCATCGAGGTGATGCGCAGTCAACTCAGCGCAGACACTTGGAAAACGGTGTTGAACAGCGCTATCGAGACGTTGCAGGAAAAGACGGATACGTTGGACATTCAGCAGCGCATTCTTGACTACTACAAACGGGTGCCACAGGAACAAATATATGTTCACACCGACCGTCCTTACTACGTGCCAGGTGATACCGTTTGGTTCCGTGCCCATCTCGTGGATGCCGTCACGCATACTCCCATCAGCCGTTCGCGCTATGTCTACGTGGAACTGCTTGACCAGCAGGCTGATACACTCATGCAACGTATCGTCGTGAAGTGCGACAATGATGGCGTCTTTGCCAATGCCCTGTTGTTGCCTAAAACCATTCGTGGCGGTTGCTATACCCTTGCCGCCTATACACAATGGATGCGAAACTTCCCTGCCGAACGATTCTTCTACAAGCAGTTAGTGGTGGTTGGAAATTCGTCACTTACGGACTCGCAATCCGAACCCGACGGACTGGCAGTCCGAACCCTACGGACACACAGTCCGCTCCTTACGGACTCAACGCTGGAGTTAGGACAACGGAAAGGGCAACTGCTTATCCAGTTGAACAAGACTATTGACAAGCCCCTCGCCTGTGTGCTCTACGGCAGCGGTAACCTTATCGTCGCTGACTACACGCCAGGCAAAGTGTTACGTATCGACAGCCAGACGTTGCGACCAGGAAGCCTCAGCGTGGCAATGGTGAACCGCGAAACGGGAGCTATCATAGCTGAGGGCCAGACGAACATCGAAGGCAAAGACGCACAAGTTACCATCAGTGGCAAGGCACAAAGCAATAACAATCCGATGGAGCTAAACATTGACGTTGCTGATGCTGACGGCACTCCGCTCTACGGCAACTTCTCGTTCTCCGTCACTGACTACGACGTGGTGCAGCCCGATACCTTACAACCTGCGATTGACAAGTCTCTCTCTCAGCAGCCTGCTGACTATTCGCTGGCCAACATGCTCAGCGGGAGGTTTCCCGAAATTGACTATGGCTTCCAGACCTCACAGACCATCTCCGGCTCCATTCGCGGTACCATCTTTAAAAAGGTAAAGCATCCGAAACTGATGCTCTTCCGTCCTGATACGGGTTTCCGCACCACCTTTGAGCTGGGCGACAGCAGCCGCTTTACTATCAACGGCCTCGACTTCCCTGACGGCACGACATACGTCTTGGAAGGTATGCGTCGGACGGGCAGCACCAGCCTTGTACAACTGAATATCGATTCGATATCCTATCCTCAGCTGCATGTTCCTCAGTGGTCCATCCAAAAGCTTGATATTCCTGAAGGGTTTAACAAGCAGGCCAAGGAGCAGGTGATGTACGGCAGCATAGACCGAGAGATAGAACTGCCCGAGGTGGTCAAGGAGAAGAAGCGCCAGCACAAGCCTACGAATCTGATGGGCGTTCCTCCCTTCCGAGCCTTCTACGATGACGACCCCATGCTGAACAACTTCCATTCTATGGAAATCCTGCTCAGCACCCTGGGCATCCCCGTGTATCGCGATGCCGAGGGGGAACTGCAAGTTCGGGCACGCTCCGGCAGTGTCAGCGCCAATTATCATGGTCCAACCATCTATATCGATGAGTTCCGCTGCAACGTGGAGGAGCTGCTCATGCTGCAACCCTCTACCATCGAGTCCATCGAGTGGTTCGACCATGTCGGAGCCGCCCACATGACCATCTACGGCTGGAACGTCTCTACCAGCGGTTTGCTGCTTGTTCGTCAGAAGCCGGGGCTACACGGTAGGATATTCCGCCCCCTGTCAATGGCTACGGTGCAGCCGCAAGGCTGGAAGCCCAGCATAGAGTTCTATTCCCCGCAATACACCGACCCGACGGCCAAGGCTCGCCCCGACCACCGCACCACGCTCTACTGGAACCCGAAGGTCGAGACCGACGACAACGGCCACGCCACCGTCCGCTTCTATGCCTCCGACGTCTCCAAACGTTATCTCGTCACGCTGGAGGGTGTCAGCAACGACGGAATAATCGTTCAAAAAACAGTGATTATTGAATAATTCTTATTACCTTTGCACCAATGAAACGACTGCTATCTATTATCATATCCGTCCTCATCCTCCTGCCTGTTGCGGCACAGACCGTCGTCCGCGATGCACAGGACGGTCAGCCAGTCATCCAAGCTTCCGTCTATGACGAGCAGGGCAAAATAATCGGCGTTACGGATGCCGACGGACTATTGCCCGACGTGAGCGGCAGCAAGGCTATCCGCTTGACACATATTGCCTACCGTTCATTAGATGTGCAGACAGAGCAGATTGGTGCAGAACTGCGGATGCATCCCGTGACCTACTCCATCAAGCCTGTGGTTGTCGAAAGCAAAAAGGATGCCTACTGCCTGAAACTGATGTGCTATTACCGGCAGTACATGGTCAATGGCAAGGGAACGGTAGACGAACTGCCCCCTGTGGTTAGTTTCGTTGACGGCATCTGCAACCTGTATGTGTTTACCGATGACTATAAGACGACGCGTCAGGTGCAGTTAATCAAACGACAGGTAATCTCAAACGACATGGAGTCCAGTACAACGGATGAGGAACTGCCTGGAATAACCATCCACTCTCTGCCTGAACGCTACCGGGAGGCGGTGGACAAGTCGCCCTATACATTTCAACAGGATAGTACACGACATGTAATCAATACGACTTTTAGTGCGCTTTACCCAGACAAGAGCCGCCTGGTTAGACTGAATATTTTGGGTAGTAACAGCAAGTACCAGACCGTAGCGTCGCCTACGATGGTGAAGAACCTGCATCAAGCTGTTCACCAACAGGGACCATACGCAAAGGTGTCGCAAGGCGACTTGCTGGCCTATAGTGAAGTGCGTCAGCTGAAAGGCACGATGAAGCAGCGAGGACGTGAGAAGTACGCCATGAACCTCTGGCTGTTCGACGAATACTTTCCAGTTGAGGCCACGTTGATGACCAAGCAAGAGTACAAAGCAGAACAAAGACACCGGCAGAAATCATCCCAGATGTTGTCGCCTGACGACATAGACCGCTATATTAATGAACAGCACATACCGGAACTGAGCAGTGACATACAGCAGAAACTGGAGATGACACGCAAGCGTCAGGGGACGATGGTGACACCTGACGGTCAGCGTGCTGATGCTTATAAAGACTTGCCGCAGGAGCGCATCTACCTACAGACCGACAAGCCATACTATGCAGCAGGTGATACGGTGTGGCTGCGTGCCCACTTGATGGATGCCGAGACGAACGAGCCTGTCAGCCGTTCGCGCTTCGTTTATGTTGAACTGCACGACCAGCAGGCTGACACACTGATGCAGCGCATGATGATACGTTGCGATGAGGATGGCGTGTTTGCCAACGCTCTGCTGTTGCCCAAGGAAATCAAAGGTGGAGTCTATACCTTAGTGGCTTATACGCAGTGGATGCGTAACTTTCCTGCCGAGCAGTTCTGTTATCAGCCACTGACGGTGGTGGGTGGTGGACGCGTCCGAGGGCATCGCATACCCACAGAACTGATGGCGCTGCATGATGCCCAGGTGAGCATTCGTGGAAATGCTGCTACAGAAAGGGCACCTATCACGTTCGACATTGATGTTCGCGACAAGGATGGGAATCCGCTTCATGGTATCTATGCACTCTCTGTTACTGACTACGACGTGGTGCAGCCTGATAGCGTGTTTGGCGACATCCGCCAGAGCCTGCTGCGACAGCAACACGGCTACAAACCCGACACTGTCAGAAGCATCACTCATCCCTATCAGGAGCAGCAGTTCATCACGGGCCGCGTAAAGGGCAGCATTGGCCAACGCATCAAGAATCCGCACCTGCTGGTGCTCAACGCACAGACGGGTCAGCAATGGGAATTCGAACTGGGTGACAGTACCCGTTTTGCTTTAGCTGTGGATAATCCTGAAGGCACCACATTCCAACTGGAGGGTATACGGCGCAGCGGTCGTACGACGTTCGTGGAACTGCAAATCGACTCGCTGACCTTCCCCAAGGTAACATTGCCGCATTACACGTTGACGAAAGGTACAGACCTCGCTGCCTTCAGGGCGCAGGCCCAGACACAGCAGATGTACAACAGGGAAAGCCACATCGAACTGCCCGAGGTGGAGAAGGTGGGTAAGAAACGCAAACCGCTTAAAAACAACATCATGAGCCTAGAGGCTCCCAGAGGTTTCCAAGAGGAAGACCCGCGTATTGAGCGGGCAGCCAACATGCAGCAACTGCTGACATCGTTAGGCATGAGGGCTGTCTATAGAGATGGCGAAGCTTATATTACAACTCCTGACAATGCCGGCGTAAAAATCTTTGTAGATAATATAGTGGAGACGGATCATGACTATGTAATCAACCTGTTGCCGACGGACATCAAGTCCATAGAGTATTTCACACCAAACAATTCCATCAACGGATTCTTTGGAGTGCGCCCCGTATCCTATTCAGGGAAGGTGCCTGGTGTGCTGTTTGTCTTTTTGAAAGATGGTTCAGAAATCGTCAAAGCAAGAGCCAAGGACCGTCTTTCTTTTGTCACCGTTCGGCAGATGGGCTACCGCTGGCCTGTCGAGTTCTATTCTCCGCAATACACGGATAAGAGTCAGAAGACGCGTCCTGACCATCGCACCACACTTTATTGGAACCCGAAGGTCACGACGGATGCCAATGGCAAAGCAAGTGTGAAGTTCTACGCATCAGATATCTCCAAGCGTTATCTCGTAACCCTCGAAGGTGTCAGCAACGACGGAACTATCGTACGAAAGCAAACGGTCATAGAATAAGTTTGTCCCCCTCGTTCCCTTAAACAAAAAAGCCAAAAGAAGCATGAGGTTTCTTTTGGCTTTTGGATTGTTGTTGCTGAATGCGTTAGAACATCTGCCCAACGGCTCGGGCCTCGTCGCCCTCGAAGGTGATGACGTCGGTTACGGGTTCGTAACTCATGCGGGCAAACTGATGAAGCAGTATGGCGAAAAACGCTCTGTCACGCGAGATGCAGACTTCTGCCATGTAGTTACCGTTAGCAACTGGTTTCGGACGGAAGTTGCCAATAGCCTGAGCGAGTTTCTCCCGTTCTGTGGTGAGGATGCGTTTCAACTGTTCGCCATCAGCGGGCGACATTTCGATGGTCTGGGCGTCGATAACGCTATTAGTAGGATTATAGACAGCTGTAGTGCGCAGTCCGAACAGAGATTTGCTGATGCTAATACGAGCATCAGCGCAGATGCTGTTCCACATCTGCAATTGTTTGATATTTGCCATTGTTATCTTTTCTTTGTTAATAATGTTTGTTTCCCCTCCTCTCATCGTTGCAAAGGGAAACAGATCGCTAACAAAGAAGCCGCCTTAGCGCAATGACATAGTAAAGGCGCGAAGGCGCAGCAACGGTGCACTGTCTGTCGAGGCAGCCACACCATTGCTGTATGGTACATTTAAAGGGTTTGTAAACTTCGTTCCCTGCCCAGCGTCCATGATGCTTGCCAGGTTTACCGCCATGCGTTGGCAACAGGCGGGTGGGACGTGATGAGGCGACACGATGTGATGATGAGGCTGAGCGGAAGGCAACTTCTACAGGACTCTGGGGCTCCTCGGCTACATGCTTCAGATAGCCGTCGTGCTGTTTAATCTGTTCTTCGCTCTTCTGCTCGTCTCTTGCAGCCATGCCTTGTGCCTTGGTATCCAGAATGGAACCAAGGAAATCGCACAATAACGTGGCGACGAGGAAGAGACGAATCAGAAACCTGTTCATGCCGTTTTTCAATAACTGGCGGCAAAAATACGAAAAACTTTCGGAAACACCTTCGGTTTTCGCGAAAAAAGTTTAGAATGAAGGAAAAATTGCTGGCTGATGACATTTTGACCTTTCATCAGTCCTTAATATATAAAGGTATAGACGATGAAGATACTAACGCTGAAGGCATTTTTATTTTTTATTTTTTGTTTTCTATTGACTCCTGCTAGAGCGCAACACCGCTTGTGGTACGACCAGCCTGCCCAGACGTGGACGCAGGCACTGCCCATCGGTAATGGTGTGATGGGTGGAATGGTGTTTGGAACTCCAGCGGTAGAGCATATTCAATTGAACGAGGAAACCATTTGGGCCGGACAGCCTAATAATGTGGTGAACCCCAATGCGAAGGAGGCTCTGCCCGAGGTGCGCAGACTGATTTTCGAAGGAAAATACAAAGAGGCGCAGGACTTGGCCAACGCCAAGGTGATGCCCCGTGCCGTAGACAAGAATATGGGTATGCCCTATCAGCCGTTTGGCGACCTGTATATCGCAATGCCTGGACACGCAAACTACTCTGATTATGAGCGTTGGTTGGATTTGGACAATGCCAAAAGCGTGGTGAGCTACCAAGTAGCCGGGGTGCAGTATGAACGTGAAACGATAGCCCCGTTGGGAGGTCATCAAGTTATTGCTATCCGCCTGACTGCCAGCGAGAAAGGCAAGATTACGTTTACTGCCAATATGACGTCGCCCCATGAAAACGTGCTCATCAACATGGATGGTAACGAGGCGACGCTGCTGGGTGTTTCCAGCAAGCACGAAGGTTTGAAGGGTAAGGTGCGCTTTATGGGGCGTATGGCTGTACAGACAAAGGGCGGTCAGGTCAGCGGTTCGAATGGAATCATCAGCGTCGTTGGTGCCGATGAGGCTACGCTGTATGTCACTGTTGGCACTAATGTCAAGAGTTATAAGGACATCACGGGCGACGAAGTCCAGCAGTCGAAAGAACGCCTGAGCGGAGCAATGGCCCTAGGCTATGAGGCGCTGAAGGCCCTGCACGAAAAGACCTATAAGCACTATTACAACCGCGTGACGCTTGACTTGGGCGAAGACCAATATGCCAACGTCCCCATGAATAAGCGTATCGAGCGCTTTAGTGTGGTCAGCGATTCTGTCGCTGACAATCACCTCGTTGCCACTTACTTTCAGTTCGGACGTTACCTGTTGATTTGCAGCAGTCAGCCCGACAATATGAACCCTGCTAACCTTCAGGGTATCTGGAACGACAAGATGTTCCCCTCGTGGGACTCGAAATACACCACGAACATCAATCTCGAGATGAATTACTGGCCTTCGGAGGTCACGAACTTGACAGAGATGAACGAGCCTTTGTTTAAACTCATCCGTGAGATTTATGAACAAGGTAAGGAAACGGCTCGCGATATGTATGGTGCAGAGGGTTGGGTGCTGCACCACAATACTGACCAGTGGCGTATTACGGGCCCTGTGGATCGTGCCCAAACGGGACTCTGGCCTGTAGGTTCTGCTTGGCTCTGTCGCCATTTGTGGGAGCACTATCTTTATACGAGCGACAAGGATTTCCTTCGTCAGTACTATCCCATCATGCTCGACGCAGCCCGTTTCTATACGCAGACACTGCAAAAGCATCCAACGAAGGGCTGGCTTGTCGTCTGTCCTGGTGAGTCGCCAGAACATGGTGGTAAGGGCCGCCCCACACCGCTCGACGCAGGTGTGACGATGGACAATCAGATTGTTACTGAGCTATACACCAACGTACTGGAAGCTGCTAAAATCATTGGCGACAACAACCCTCTGCTCTCAGTTTTCAGTTCTCAGTTAGCACAACTTCCTCCCATGCAGATAGGTCGTTGGGGCCAGTTGCAGGAGTGGCTCGACGATTTAGATGATCCCAAGGACGACCATCGCCATTTCTCACATCTCTACGGACTCTATCCTTCGTATCAGATTTCTCCCACTCGCACCCCAGCGCTTTGGGAAGCTGCACGTAAGTCGCTTGAGGCTCGTGGCGACGTATCGACAGGTTGGTCGATGGGTTGGAAAGTCTGTTCGTGGGCCCGTTTGCTCGATGGCGAGCACGCCTACAAGCTCATCAAGGACCAGTTGACGCTGACTGCCGACACCTTCTTGATTTTTGGCACCGTCAAACAACGTGGCGGTACCTATCCCAATATGTTCGATGCCCATCCACCCTTCCAGATTGACGGCAACTTCGGTTGTACGGCTGGTATTGCCGAGATGCTGATGCAGAGCTACGATGGATTTATCTATCTGTTACCAGCCCTTCCCTCTGTATGGAAAGACGGTAGCATCAAGGGCCTTGTGGCTCGTGGAGGATTTGAGATTGATATCGACTGGAAGGACGGAAAACTGACGAAGGCTGTTGTTCGCTCTCGTAATGGAGGAACTTGTCTGCTTCGTTCGAATACTCCCATCAAGGGTAAAGGTTTGAAAAAAGGTAAGCAGAACCTCTATACCTTGAACACCAAAGCTGGCGGAGTCTATGAATTAAAGGTAAAAGAGTAAAAAACTATCACTAAACAAAAATACGATTATGAAGAACGGAAAAACATGTTTTGGCGTGATTATCGGAACACGCGCCTATTTTAACTCTGAGTTGGCCAAAGACGTGCGTAAGCAACTGCTGAAGACACTCGAAGATGGAGGTTATGAGTACATCATTCTGCCTGAGGATGCTACACCTACCGGCAGTTCAAGCATCGAGACTCGCGAGGATGGTCTGAAGGTTTCGAAGCAGTTCCGTGAGCATCGCGACGAGATTGACGGTATCATTGTCTCGCTGCCTAACTTCGGCTTCGAAATTGGTATCATCAACGCCATTAGCGATGCTGACTTGAACGTCCCCGTATTGGTACAGGCTTGTGACGACGAGAATGACAAGGTTGACCTTGATTCACGTCGCGATGCTTTCTGCGGTAAGATCAGTGTGTGTAACAACCTCTATCAGTATGGTATTCCCTTTACGGACACCACTCTGCATACTTATAGCATCTACGACCCACTGCTCCGCAAGGACATCGACCGCTTTGCTGCTATCTGTCGCGTAGTCAATGGTTTGCGCCACTGTCGACTGGGACAGATTGGAACGCGTCCTTTGGGTTTCAACACATGTCGTGCATCAGAAAAGCTGTTACAGCGCTCAGGCATCACCGTTGTTCCTGCTGACCTCAGCGAGATCCTTTATGCTGCCCAGAAGATCAGCGACGACGATCCCAAATTTATCGAGATGTGTAATCGTACCTGCAATTACGCCAAGGTGCCCGACAGCTATAAGGAGAAGTTAGGCTTGCAGGCTAAGTTCAGCGTGGCTGTTGAAAACTGGATTGAGCAGAACGATGTGCAGGCTGTAGCCATTCAGTGTTGGGATTCGTTGGAGCAGAACTACGGCTGTGCCCCCTGTGTCACCATGTCGATGCTAAGCGAGAAACTGATTCCTGCTGCTTGTGAGACTGACCTCGCTGGTGCCGTATCGATGTACGCCCTCGCCCTCGCCTCGCAGAATGCTCCTGCCTTGCTCGACTGGAACAACAACTTCGCTGAGGATCGCAACAAGTGTGTCTGCACACACTGCGGCAACTTCCCCAAGCAGTTTGTGGGGAATGGCGACCTCAAGTTAGGTCCGTTGGGCGTGTTGGGTCGTACACTGGGTAAAATCAATACCTTTGGCGCTGTCTATGCTAAGGTCAGCGAAGGACCCTTCACCTTCTTCCGTATCTCGACAGACGACCCCAAGGGCTGCATCAAGGCTTACTTGGGCAAGGGCGAGCTCACCAACGACCCCTACGGAATGGATGGCTGTATCGCCGTCACGAAGGTCGACAACCTGCAGAAGCTGATGAAATACATCTGCAAGAACGGCTTCGAGCACCACGTTGCCATGTGCCGTACTGATGTCGTCGACATCCTCAACGAGGCCATCGAGACCTATCTCGGATGGAACCTCTACGTCCACGAGTAAGGGCATTACTTCATTTGCTCCAGCAGGCGTTCGAGGTTGTCGAGGTCGAAGGCTGATACTTGTAAGTCGAGCAACTGGCCTTCGCGGTTGAAGAGCTTGTAGGTAGGCCAGGCGTGGACGTTCAGATACTGCTCGATGGCTCTTTGCTGTTCTGCTGGCAGGTTGTAGTGGGCCACGTTCGGGCCGCTGACGTTATACTCCTTGATGACATTCTCCCACGAGTCCTGCGGGCTGTTGTTGGCCAGATAGAGATACTGGATGTCGAAGCGGTTCAGACGGGCATACTCCTCAGTAGAGTGGGAGAGTGCATCCTTGCAGGGACCGCACCACGTGCCCCAGACGTCGAGGAGCACGAACTTGCCCTTGTAGGGTTCGAGGATTTTCTTCAGCAGTGCCTCTCCCTCGCTGATGTTTGCCAAGTCATCCGATGACTTCAGTACGAGCTTGTCGAAGTCGCGATTCTCGATGGCCAGATAGTGGTCGTTCTGTTTCTCCAGCATCGCTATACAGTCGGGGTTTTTGATTATCGCCCTCAGCGAGTCCATGACGCTGGGCTGCAGTGATGTGCGCTCGTGGTCGAACGAGGCGTAGGCCTGACGGAAGAGCCAGACGTCCTTGATGAACGGCTCAGCATGCAGCGAGTCGAGTGTCTTTGTGTTTTCTCTCATCAAGGCGAGCATCATGCCTGCGTTGATTAACTTTCTGTTCTTAGGTGCATTGAATATCTTATCCACCTCCTTAATCATGTCGGCATTCAGTGAGTCAATCTCATGTGACTTGCGGATTTTATCTTCGATGGTGGGTTCGGCATTGACGAGGGGTGTTACCTCATCAATCCATTTGGCCCAACGGGTGAGCAATGCCAGTTCCTCGTCGTTCGAGGCAAAGTCCTTGTAATTGTCGCGCATGCTGTAGGAAAATACGGCATTACGGGCCCGCGAAGCATCGTCGATGTAGTCGCGCAGGAAACCGCTGAAGTCACGATGCAGCGTGTATGGCTTCACCATCTTCGTCCAGAACGTGTCGTAGGCATATTGTCGGGCATGAGCGGTGAGCTGCATGTTGGAGCAATCGAAGCGTGACTGTCCGAAGTCGCGAGACAACTGACTGATGACATTGTCCTTACGGTATTGACTGAAACGGCTGGAGAGTGTGGGATGCTGCTGACAGAACGCGTCAATGGCATCATGCTGTGTCTTGATGATGCTGTCGTTCCAGGCGATGTAATGCTCGACGTCCTCGCCTTTCTCCATACGACGACCACACCAGGGAAGCGGGAATCGGAACAGCTCGTTCTGCAAGCGGCAGTCGTCGCCCATGACGAAGCGACGGCCCTCCTTGAAGTCGTAGAGCATGAAGTAGGTCTTGCCAGGCTCCAGCATCGTGCGAATGAAGCAACGTCCCCAGTCCATAAAGAACTCGCTGCTGTTCATGAGTGGGAACTTGGCTGTGAAGCGACCCAGCGAATCCAGGTTGGCAAACACCGTCTCTTGCTTGTCTGTGTAGTAGTTCTGGTAACTTATCTCGAAATTTTTGTCTTTCTTGAAGTGCTCGGGCATATCCTTGAGCCAGCCCACGATGGTGACGGAATCCGGCTTGTAGCTTGTATCGACAAAGTCCTTGCGCAGGTCCTTTGTGGGATAGTCGGGCAGGAAACGACCAGTCATCATGGAGTACGTAGCCTTCTGATTGCCAATCTGTATCGCACGCGTTCCTTTCTTGTCTTTGCCGATAGTAATTTTCAGTTCGTCGTTGCCGTTGGTGAGCACCATCTTGGCTTCGCCCGTCTTGGGGTTCACGTCGCGCTGCTTATACGTCCAGAACTTACAGTCGTAGATGGCACAATCCTCCAAGAAGGCAATCTTCCAATCACCAGTCTGATCGTCGCGCCAATAAGAGGGGAAGAACTGTTTCCTGCGCTCCTCGACAGGTTTGATGCCTTTGATTTGGAAGGCGCCCCAGCCGTCGCCCTCAATGAAGTCGAACACCTTCGTGCCCTTCGGCAGCGGTGGGAAGTGAAAGGTCATCTCGCGCTTGCCACTCTTGTCCACAAAGGTGTGTTTGTTGAGCTCGATGTTGTCAGCCGAGACGATGGTGTAACGCTGGTCTCCCACTTTCAGATAAGTGTCGCCAACAAACTGGAACCATTGGCCAAGTTGTTCCGAATCAGGACGTTCCCAGGCAGTGATATAGACCACCGTCTCGTTGTCCTTCAGCTCCACCTTCTTCACATCGAGCAACAGGTGAAAGAATCCGTCGCCATAGCTTGTTCCATACTCAGTAGTGGGTTGTTCCCACACCGTTACATTCTCTTTTGCCCAGCCCGTCACTACGAAGAGGGCAAAAAGCATAGTTGATAATAGTCTGTTCATATCGGTTTATTTGATTGCGATGCAAAGGTAATGATTTTTCTTTGATTCCTTTGCATAATTATTCGAAAAATTAAAAAAAGTAGGAATTTATTTGGTGATTTGACAACTTATTCGTACCTTTGCACCCGTTCAGAGGAATGAGAGACTCCAGCGAGAGTCTCTCATTCTTTCATTTTAAATACTTAAACATCGTTTATGATAGACAAGAACGTAGTAACAAAAGCTGTTGAGGAGTGGTTGCAAAAGGGCGACTACTATCTGGTAGATGTAGAAATGACCACAGACGACCGTATCGTGATTGAAATAGACCACGCTGATGGTGTATGGATTGAAGACTGTGCTGACTTGAGCCGTCATTTGCAAGAGTCGCTAGGCGAGGAGCTTGGCGACTATGAACTGGAGGTTGGCTCGGCAGGTATCGGGCAGCCTTTTAAGGTGATGCAGCAGTATGTGAACCACATCGGCAAGGAGGTGGAAGTGCTGCAGAGCAATGGTCTGAAGCTGCAGGGCATCCTGAAGGAGGTTGATGCTGAGGCCGGACAGTTCTCTGTGGCAGTGAAGGAGAAGCAGCAGGTGGATGGCAAGAAGCGCCCTCAGCTGGTTGAGGTTGACAAGTCGTTCAACGTGAGCGACGTGAAATACTGCAAATACCTGCTGGCTTTCAAGTAAGAGAAGGACAACTAAAATTAAAAACAAAATAAAGAATGGCAACATCAAAAAATGCGAAAGGCCCCTCAATGATTGAGACCTTTCAGGAGTTTAAAGAGACGAAGAACATTGATCGTACGACCTTGGTAAGCGTGCTGGAAGAAAGTTTCCGTAACGTTATCGCCAAGATGTTTGGTTCGGACGAGAACTACGACGTCATTGTCAATCCCGACAAAGGCGACTTCGAGATTCACCGCAATCGCATCGTGGTGGCTGATGGTGAAGTACAGGACGAAAACAAGGAGATTGCCTTGAGCGAGGCCCAGAAGATAGAGCCCGACTACGAGATTGGCGAAGAGGTGTCAGAAGAGGTGGAGTTTCAGAAGTTTGGCCGTCGCGCCATCTTGAACCTTCGTCAGACGCTGGCTTCAAAGATCCTGGAGTTGGAGCACGACTCACTGTACCAGAAGTACAAGGACAAGGTTGGACAGATTGTTTCGGCTGAGGTTTATCAGATTTGGAAGCGCGAGGTACTGCTCATCGACGACGAGGGCAATGAACTTCACTTGCCAAAGGGCGAGCAGATTCCTGCTGACAACTACCACAAAGGGGAGACCATCCGTGCTATCGTCAAGGAAGTGCAGAACGAGAACAACAATCCACGCATCATTCTGAGCCGCACCTCGAACCAGTTCCTGGAGCGTCTGCTCGAGGCTGAGGTTCCTGAGATTAACGACGGACTTATCACCATCCGCCGCATTGCCCGTATGCCGGGTGAGCGTGCCAAGGTGGCTGTCGAGAGCTACGACGACCGTATCGATCCCGTTGGAGCCTGCGTAGGTGTGAAGGGTAGTCGCGTACACGGAATTGTTCGTGAGATGTGCAACGAGAACATCGACGTCATTAACTTCTCGAACAACACGCAGCTCTTTATCCAGCGCGCTCTGTCGCCTGCAAAGGTGACCAGCATTACGCTGAACCCTGAGGAGCACAAGGCAGAGGTTTATCTACAGCCCGAGGAAGTGTCACTGGCTATCGGTAAGGGCGGCCTGAACATCAAACTGGCCTCCATGCTGACAGAATATACCATTGATGTATTCCGCGTAGTGAACGAGAACGAGGCAGACGAGGATATTTACCTCGATGAGTTTGCTGACGAGATTGACCAGTGGATTATCGACTCTATCAAGGCCATTGGTCTGGATACCGCCAAGTCTGTACTCAACGCTCCACGTGAGATGTTGATTGAGAAGGCCGACCTGGAGGAAGAGACCGTCGACCATGTAATTGAAGTGCTGAAGGCAGAATTTGAGTAAGAAGAGTTTTTATGGGAGTAAGATTAAATAAAGTATTATCAGAACTGAATATAGGACTTCAAACGGCAGTTGATTTCCTTAAAAAGAAGAGCGCGTTGGGTGAAATCAAGGACGACGCTACGCCGAACACCAAGATTTCCGACGAGCAGTATGAGGCTTTGGTCAATGAGTTTAGCACCGACAAGGCAGTCAAGACCAAGGCGGAGATGCTGTTTTCGAAAAAGCCCAAGGAGAAGAAAGTGGTGGAGAAGACGGAGAAGAAAGCCGTTGTTTCTGCTGACGAACTTTTGGACAGTCATCCGCAGTTTAAGCCTGTGGGTAAGATTGACTTGGATAACATCGGAAAGGCTAAGGCTGCTCCGAAAACTGAACCAGAGCCCGTGGTCGCTGCCGAACCACAGGAAGAAGTAAAGCCAGAGCCCGAAATCGTTGATCGCGTGCCACACTCAGACCTTCAGGTCGGAGAACCCGAAGTGGAAGAGCCTGTTCAGACACAAGCCCTTGAGCCAGAGGAAGAAGAGGTTGCAGTCGAGGAGTATGATGATGAGGAGGAGGAAGAAGAAGTTGCCGATGAGACTGCTGCTCCTACACCCGTCAAGACTCCTGGCGAACTGAAGGCCGCTCAGAATGTGCCTCAGTTGAATGTGTTGGGCAAGATTGACCTCTCGACGCTGAACCAAAGCACTCGTCCGAAGAAGAAGTCCAAGGAGGAGCGCCGCAAGGAACGTGAGGAGAAGGCCGCTGGTGAACGCAAGAAGCGCGAGCGTATCCGTCAGGGAAAGGTGGATATCGAAGCTGCAGCCAAGCAGGCCAGTCAGCAGGGCAAGAACAATAACAAGAATAACAACAACGGTAAGAACAACAATAACCAACAGCAACAGCAGCAGGGCGGCAAGAAGAACAAAAAGAACCGTCCTGTGAAGCCGCTGGAGGTTGACGACGAGGCAGTAGCACGCCAGGTCAAGGAGACATTGGCCCGTCTGACTTCGAAGACCAACCAAAACAAGAAGGGTGCCAAGTATCGTAAGGAGAAGCGCGACGCAGTTGCAGAGCGCATGAACGAGGAGATGGCAGCTGAGGCAGCAGAGAGCAAGGTGCTGAAACTGACCGAGTTCGTGACTGTTTCCGAGTTGGCTACGATGATGAACGTGGGTGTCAATCAGGTTATTGGTACTTGTATGAGCATCGGTATCATGGTGTCTATCAACCAGCGTCTGGATGCAGAAACTATCAATATCGTTGCTGATGAGTTCGGATTCACTACTGAATACGTTTCTGCTGAGGTTCAGAACGCCATTACTGAAGAGGAGGACGACGAGAACGATCTGATCTCTCGCGCTCCTATCGTGACGGTGATGGGTCACGTCGATCATGGTAAGACCTCGTTGCTCGACCACATCCGCAACACCAACGTGATTGCCGGTGAGGCTGGTGGTATTACCCAGCACATCGGTGCTTACAACGTGAAGCTGAAGGACGGCCATAGCATTACTTTCCTCGATACCCCTGGTCATGAGGCCTTCACGGCTATGCGTGCCCGTGGTGCCCAGGTGACGGATATTGCTATCATCATCGTTGCTGCCGACGACTCTGTGATGCCTACCACCAAGGAGGCCATCGCTCATGCTCAAGCTGCTAACGTGCCGATGGTGTTCGCCATCAACAAGATTGATAAGCCGGGTGCTAATCCCGATAAGATTCGTGAGGACTTGGCCAACATGAACCTGCTGGTGGAAGACTGGGGCGGTAAGTACCAGTGTCAGGAGATCTCTGCCAAGAAGGGACAGGGCGTCTATGAACTGCTCGAAAAAGTGCTGCTCGAGGCTGAAATGCTCGACTTGAAGGCTAATCCTAACCGTAAGGCTACAGGTTCTATCATCGAGAGTTCGCTCGACAAGGGTCGTGGCTATGTGTCAACAGTACTCGTGTCGAATGGTACCCTGAAGATTGGTGATGTGGTTATCGCCGGTACCGCTTGGGGCCGTGTGAAGGCTATGTTCAATGAGCGTAACCAGCGTATAGAGAAGGCCGGTCCTGCTGAGCCTGCTATCATCCTGGGTCTGAACGGTGCACCTACTGCTGGTGACTCGTTCCACGTGATGGAAACAGAGCAGGAAGCCCGTGAGATTGCCAACAAGCGAATCCAGCTGCAGCGTGAGCAGAGTCTGCGTACTACCACCAAACTGGGTCTCGACGAGTTGTCACATCGTATCGCTTTGGGTGAGTTCCACGAGTTGAACATTATCGTCAAGGGTGATACTGATGGTTCTATCGAGGCACTCTCCGATTCTTTCATCAAGCTCTCTACCGAGAAGGTGCAGGTCAATGTCATTTCGAAGGCTGTCGGTCAGATTTCAGAAAACGACGTCATGTTGGCTTCTGCTTCGCAGGCCATCATCATTGGCTTCCAGGTTCGTCCTTCTGCTGATGCCCGTCGTGCTGCCGATCGTGAGGGTGTCGAAATCAACACCTATTCGATTATTTATGACGCCATCGATGATGTGAAGTCAACGATGGAGGGTATGCTCGACAAGGTGAAGAAGGAAATCGTCACTGGTGAGATTGAGGTCAAGCAGGTGTTCAAGATTTCGAAGGTGGGTACCGTTGCCGGTGGTCTGGTGACCGATGGTAAGGTGCACAACAAGGACAAGGCCCGTGTGGTTCGCGACGGTATCGTCGTACACACTGCTCCTATCGATGCCTTGAAGCGCTACAAGGACGATGCCAAGGAAGTGGCAACGGGTTTGGAGTGTGGTATCTCGCTGGTTAACTTCAACGACATCCAGGTTGGCGATATCATCGAGACCTTCACGGAAATCGAGGTTGAACAGAAGCTGTAATTCAAAGATAATGACAATGAAGAAAGCAAACATTTTGAGACTGGTAATGGCATTTGCCTTGCTGCTCACAGTCAATGCCAATGTGATGGCCGACGACCTCCGCTTGGGCGGCAGCATCGTAGGTAAGATTGAGTCCAACGGCGATGTTCGCATCAACGGTTCTATCGTAGGGCGCTTTGAGTCGAATGGCGATATTCGCGTCAACGGCTCTATCGTTGGAAGAATTGAGTCGAATGGCGACATCCGCAAGAACGGCTCCATCATTGGTCGTGTTGAGGCGAACAACGACATTCGTATCAACGGCAGCATTGTAGGCCGTGTTGAGAAGAATGGTGACATCCGCTATAATGGTTCCATCATTGGTCGTGCAGAGAAGATGACCGATGTTCGTCGCGTGGCTGTGATGTACTTCTTCCCCTTCTTCAACCTCAGGTAATTGATGAAGTTGAAGGTCAACCGTAAAAACATCGAAGTATTTGAGGGTGCGCTGGTTCGCCATGCGCTCCTCAGATATTTTGTTTGGAAAGGGTGGGACGTCCGCTTCATAGACCACCTGACGGTTTACGACCGCTGGGGCCACGAGATCGACCTTGACGCTCCTGCCAGTCAACACGAACAGATTAAATTCAAATTACCCCAAACGACATGAACAAGATTCTTTTAGCCTCGTTGTTGATGCTGTTGACTCTGACGGCATCGGCTCAAGAACGACGTGAACTGCATATCCTCTCGACCAACGACATGCATGCTGCCATCGAGCAGTTCCCCCGTCTGGGCTTTGTGGCCGACTCGTTGCGGGCACTCTATCCTGACCTGCTCATCCTTTCAGCAGGCGACAACCGCTCAGGCGACCCCATCAACGATATGTTTGAAATTCCTGCCTACCCCATGGTAGCGCTGATGAACCAAGTGGGTTTCCATGCTACTGCAGTGGGTAATCATGAGTTCGACTCCAACCAGTACGGATTGGCCAAACTCATCGGACTCTCTGCTTTCTCGACGCTTTGCGCCAATATGGAGCCCGACCCCAAGTTCAACATGCACGTCAAGCCTTATCAGTTGTTCGATTGTGGAGGCATCTCGGTGGGTGTCCTTGGCATCACGGCGCTGGGCTCGTTGGGTACTCCTGAGAGTCATCCAGCTCGTATGACGGACATCAAGTTTATGGACCCGCTGGAGACCATTAAGAAGTATGAGTTCCTGCGCAAGCAATGTGACGTAGTACTGCTGTTGTCGCATTTGGGCTATAAAGACGATGTGAAGTTCTCTGCCCAGCTGCCCTGGGTCGACATCATCGTAGGCGGACATTCCCATACTCAGCTCGACGGAGGCGAGATTCACAACGGTATCCTCATTACCCAGAACATGAAGAGCCTTCCTTTTGCTACTCATTCCACACTGGTGCTCGAAGGCAACAAAATCGTCGAGAAGAAGGCCGAGCGCATTGCGGTTGCTGGCAAGGGCGAGGTGAACAATACCATTGCCGCACTGGTACAGTATTTCTCCGAGAATCCAGCCTTCAAGCGGGTGCTGGCTGTTGCCGAGACGCCATTTGCCTGCAAGGAGGAACTGGGCTGTCTGATGTGCGACGCCTATATCGTTGAAACGGGTGCCGACTTCTCGTACCAGAATGCTGGAGGCGTACGCATCGAGAGCCACCCTGCTGGCGACTTGACTATGGGTGACGTCATGATGGTGGACCCCTTCCAGAATGCTGCCGTCGAACTGAATGTGACGGGTAAGGAACTCTCCGACATGCTCATCTCCTGCTACGACAACGACAACCAGCGTTTCCCCTATGTCAGTGGCATGACTTGCGAGATTACCCTTAATCCCGCTGACAAAACGATCAAGAAACTCGTCATCTTCGACAAGGATGGCAAGAAACTGAATCTGAAGAAGACCTATCGCGTCGTGTCTAACAGCTATTCGGTGGCTGTCAGTCCCACGAATCGTCACGACGAGGGCCATAGCTTGGGGATCACTACTCCCGACCTGATTAAGAGCTATCTTGAACATCAGGGACGCGTCAGCTACGAGGGTCGTCGTTGTCTGAAGTTCGTCAGTAAGTAAACAAATATGGAAGAAAAGATTGCAACGCCACACTTTGACCAAAAGTCAAAGAATCAATATGTCCGTCAGGTGGCTGAACAGAAATACGAGTTTGGCTTTACCACTGATGTGCATACCGAAATCATACCCGTCGGCCTTAACGAAGATGTCGTCCGACTCATCTCGGCCAAAAAGGGGGAACCCGAGTGGATGCTCGAGTTTCGTCTGAAGGCCTTCCGATATTGGAAAGAACAGAAGGAACCAACCTGGGGCCATGTGCATGTACCGCCTATCGACTATCAGGCCATCTCGTACTATGCCGACCCCACAGCCCGTCCTATGCCCAGCGGTTCTGTCGCTGGCATCGACCCCGAACTTGAAAAAACCTTCGACAAGCTGGGCATTCCCCTTGAGGAGCGCTTGGCCCTTAGTGGCAATACCGCTGTCGATGCCATCATGGACTCGGTGTCAGTGAAGACCACCTTTAAGGAAAAACTTCGTGAAAAGGGTGTCATCTTCTGCTCCATCGGCGAGGCCATCAAGGAGCATCCCGACATGGTGCGTCAGTATCTCGGTTCCGTTGTACCCTATCGCGACAATTACTTTGCAGCGCTCAATAGCGCCGTGTTCTCTGACGGCTCGTTTGTTTATATCCCCAAGGGCGTTCGTTGCCCCATGGAGCTCAGCTCGTATTTCCGCATCAATGCCCGCAATACGGGTCAGTTTGAGCGCACGCTGATTATTGCCGACGACGATGCCTACGTCTCTTATCTCGAAGGCTGTACGGCTCCGATGCGCGATGAAAACCAGCTGCACGCGGCTATCGTCGAGATTATCGTGATGAATCGTGCGGAAGTGAAGTATTCTACCGTTCAGAACTGGTATCCTGGCGATGAAAACGGCAAGGGCGGTGTGCTGAATCTGGTGACCAAGCGTGGTGACTTACGAGGCGAGGGCAGCAAGCTCTCGTGGACGCAGGTGGAGACGGGTTCGGCCATTACTTGGAAATATCCCTCGTGCATCTTGCGTGGTGACAACTCGCAGGCTGAGTTCTACTCCGTTGCTGTCACCAACAACTATCAGGAGGCCGACACGGGTACGAAGATGATTCACATCGGACGAAACACCAAGTCGACTATCATCTCGAAGGGTATCTCGGCTGGTCATTCTCAGAACTCGTATCGTGGATTGGTTCGTGCTGCTGCTACTGCCGACAATGCCCGCAACTACTCATCGTGCGACTCGTTGTTATTAGGCTCCGATTGTGGTGCGCATACCTTCCCATATATGGATGTGCACAACGATACGGCAATCTTCGAGCACGAGGCTACCACCTCGAAGATTTCTGAAGATCAGCTCTTCTATTGCAACCAGCGCGGCATTCCCACCGAGCAGGCCGTAGGACTCATTGTCAACGGCTATGCCAAGGAGGTGCTGCAGAAGTTGCCTATGGAATTTGCCGTCGAGGCACAGAAGCTCCTCTCTGTTTCGCTCGAGGGAACCGTAGGGTGACCTCATCGAAATACCGAGATGTCGAAATAACGAAATATCGAAAAACGAAATAATATGCTTGAAGTCAAGAATTTACACGCCAAGATAGGCGACAAGGAAATACTGAAGGGCATCGACCTCGTGATCAACGATGGCGAGACTCATGCCATCATGGGCCCCAACGGCTCGGGTAAGTCTACCCTGAGTGCTGTGCTCGTGGGCAATCCGCTCTATGAAGTTACGGAGGGCGAGGCATACTTCAATGGCAAGAACCTGCTCGAGATGAAACCTGAGGACCGTGCTCACGAAGGCTTGTTCCTCTCGTTCCAGTATCCTGTGGAGATTCCTGGTGTCTCGATGACCAATTTCATGAAGGCTGCCATCAACGAGAAGCGCAAGTATCAGGGTCTGGAGCCGATGAACGCTGCTGAGTTTCTGAAACTGCAGCGTGAGAAACGAAAAATCGTCGAGCTCGACTCGAAACTGGCTAATCGCTCGGTGAACGAAGGCTTCTCGGGTGGCGAGAAAAAGCGTAACGAGATTTTCCAGATGGCCATGTTGGAACCGAAGTTGAGTATTCTCGACGAGACGGACTCTGGTCTCGACGTTGACGCTATGCGCATTGTGGCCGAGGGTGTCAACAAACTCCAGACGCCTGAGACCTCGTGCATCGTCATCACCCACTACGACCGCTTGTTGGAGATGATTCGTCCGCAGTTCGTTCATGTGCTCTACAAGGGTCGCATTGTCAAAACCGGTGGTCCAGAACTGGCCAGGCAGATTCAGGAGCACGGCTACGATTGGATTAAAGAAGAAATCGGAGAAGAGTAATCTTAATTGAGAATTGACAATTGATAATTATGGTTACTTCTGGTTCTGAGAAACAATATATTGACCTTTACGAGCAGGCTCGGCAGACGATAATGGATCATGCCCCTGAGGCGATGAATGCCGTGCGCGACGAGGCCTTCAGGGACTTCACTGCGAGTGGTTTCCCCACTCGCAAGATTGAGCGTTACAAATACACCGACCTGCAGGAACTTTTTGCACCCGATTTTGGTGTCAACCTCAGTCGCCTCCAGATTCCCGTCGATCCCTACGAGGCCTTCCGTTGCGACGTGCCAAACCTGTCGACCAGCCTCTATTTCGTGGTGAACGATATGTTCTATCGCGACGACAAGCCCAAAGGCCATCTGCCTGAAGGTGTTATCGTGGGTTCGTTGCGCGACCATGCAGATTTGGTGGCGAAGTACTATTCTAAGCTTGCCAAGACCAGTGAGGACGCTGTGACGGCGCTGAACACCATGTTGGCTCAGGATGGCATGTTGGTCTATGTACCTAAGAACGTCAAGGTCGATCGGGCTATTCAGGTCATCAATATCCTTAAGGCCTTGCCGCAAAACGCTCAGCGCGTAGTGACCGACTTGATGGTCAACCGACGCGTGCTCATCGTGCTCGAAGAAGGAGCTGAAATAAAAATGCTCTTTTGCGACCATGCTGCCGACGACCGTAATTTCCTCGCCACACAGGTCATCGAGGCCTTTGTGGGCGAGAATGCCTCACTGGATCTGTATTGCCTCGAGGAGACGCACGCCAAGAACGTCCGCGTCAGCAATGTCTACATCGACCAGCAGCGGGGCAGTCGTGTGAACCATAACGTCATCACCCTGCACAACGGCACCACCCGCAACAAGCTCGACCTCACCTTCTCGGGCGAGGAAGCCGAGTGTCAGTGCTACGGTTGTGTCATTGCCGACAAGCAGCAGCACGTCGACAACAACACGCTGATTGTTCATAAGGTGCCCCACTGCACCTCGAACGAACTCTATAAATACGTGCTCGACGATAAGGCCACAGGAGCCTTCGCCGGACGTGTACTCGTGGAACACGGAGCCCAGAAAACCTCGTCGCAGATGACCAATCAGAACCTAACGGCAACCCGCGAGGCTCGCATGTACACCCAGCCCATGCTCGAAATCTATGCCGACGACGTCAAGTGCGCCCACGGCTCTACGGTGGGCCAGCTGAACGATGCTGCCCTGTTCTATATGCGACAGCGAGGCATCTCGTTGGACGAAGCCAAGCTGCTGCTGCAGAACGCCTTCATCAACGAAGTCATCGACCACATGCAGCTCGAACCCCTCCGCGACCGACTCCACTACCTCGTCGAAAAGCGCTTCCGAGGCGAGCTCAACAAATGCGCTGGTTGCAAGCTCTGTAAATAAAAAGACCATATCCCAATGCAAAACCTCAGGACACTACTTTTCTCAACCCTATTCCTATTGTCTGCTTCTTGGGCAGCGGCAGCTTCCGATTCCGTGCAGACAGGATGTCCTGAAGTGAAACTCCAGGTCGAGCAGTTGCCCGACCTGAACATTCCCCGTGCTGGCCACGAGGTGTTCTGTGTGAATGGCGAACTGACGGTGGCTGGCGGACATACCGAAGGTTTTGTGCCCACTCCTACGGCTGAATATTACAAGGACGGCGAGTGGCACACCATTCAGATGACCTATCCCCACGACAATGCCTTCTCTGTGGTGCTTCGCTCAGGAAAGGTGATGCTTGGCGGAGGCAGCGAACAGCCTATTGGCATCGGACAAACCTTCGTGACAGAAACATACGACCCCCAGAATCATTCCTTCAATGGCTATTGTAGTTTGCAGCGGAAACGCGCCTGTGCCTCTTCCCTTGAGATGGATAGTGGCCGAGTTGTCGTTGCCGGAAACTGGTATCACGACGATGGTATCGAACTGTTCGAGGATAAGGCTGGAACCCTTGCCGATTACAAGGGCAAGCGGCTCTTTACTTACCTGAAGGATGTTTCCGTACAGCGTGCCTATCCTTTCATCTTCCGCACGAGCAAGGACGACGCTCTCATCTTCGGAGGCGTTAGCGTGAAGGGCGATTCCCTTTGGTCGACTACCGCCTATACGCTGAAAGGCGACTCCGTCATCATCCCCTTGCTGGCTGACTGGTGGCCGTTAAGCTGCGATATGTGCCGTAGTTCCGAGAGTTTCTTTGGCGATGCCGATAAAGGCCTCTATGCCTATCTGTTGGCTGTCGAAAACCGAGATGGTCAGGTCGCTTTAGCAAAGGTGGTGAATGGTGAGTTCTCCCTGTTGCCAACGGCTTGTCCGGTTCCGATGCGCAGTCAGGGCGAGGAAATATGCTATGCCTCTTCCATGATTGTCGACCAAAAAGCCCGTCGTGGCTATCTGTTGGGCTTCAGCAGGGGTTACTTCAAAGCCCCCGAGAAAGCTTGGCGTTGGTATGTGCTCTCTGTCGACTACACTGTGCAGCCTGCTGCGCTGACGCTTTATTACACGGACCCTGTGGCCGACTTTAACGTCTATCCGCCCACACTGACTCGCGAAGGCAACCTCATGATAGCCGGTGGCTTGTATCATGGCAGCAATTTCACTCCGTCGAAGCGGGTGCTGCTGTTGCGTGTGGGACAAGAGGCGGCAGTCGCGCAGGGTGAAAGCAACTTTTGGCTCATGGCATTGCTGATATTGGTGGCATTGTTAGTCGTTTGCGCCTGCGCATACCTTATTATTATAAAGCGGCGCCGTCGCCTCTTTGGAAACGCTGAATCCTCAGAACCGAGCATTTCGGCTGGAGCCTCTGTCCTGTTGATGCAGCGTATCGACCAGTTGATGGAAACGCAGAAACTCTATCAGAACAGCGATTTGAAGGTGACCGACCTTGCTACAGCCTTGGGCACCAACCGTCGAGCCGTTTCCGACTGCATCAACTCGCAAAAGGGTTGCACGTTCACCCAGTTTGTCAATCAATATCGCATTGATCATGCCAAACGAGTCTTGCGCCAAAATCCTGACAAGAAGATTGTCGACATCTATCTCGAATCGGGTTTCGCCAACGAGGGTTCCTTCTTCAGAACCTTCAAGGCCGTTACGGGCATGACGCCCAAGGAGTGGCTCGCAAAATCATAAATATGCAACTTTTCTAGCAGAATCGACTGACAAAACGCGTTTTGTTAGTCGATTTTGTTAAATTGTGAGTCCATTTGTCCGACTTTTTCTTATCTTTGCGACAAATGAACATATTAATCAATTAAAACAAGTGTAATTATGAAAAAAACTCTATTCTTATTATCTTTACTGATGGTTGCTATACAGCCGATGGCGGCTGAAGACCTGTACAGTAGACTGCCATCTAACCGTGGAGGATGGATGAATCTGAGTTACGGTGTAACTGACTCCACCTATTACACAAGAGATATGCTGCCTCTGGAAACGCAGATTTCTGGCAACACTATCCATGTGCTCTTTATGGATTGGGCCAAAAACGCCAGCGGTGAATATCCCATTTACTATCGTCGGAGTACTGACTTGGGCAAAACTTGGGATAAGGCTCAGCTCATAACGACCAACAAGGATTCATGGGATGGCAGCAGTATTGCAGGACAGAACAGCAGGCTGATGGCAGTTTCGGGCAACACAGTCCATCTGCTTATACCATATCAAGAATGGGCCAATGATTTCCGTGTGCGCTACTACCGCTCCACCGATGGCGGCAGCACCTTCAGTCAGAAAGTGTTGCTCGAGGGCACCTCGCTACCCGCCTTTCAGACTCCGCACATTGTATGCGACGGCAACACTGTGGTAGCGGCCTTCTCATTATACAGAAACAACCAAGTACGAGTTTTCACTTCCACCGACGGCGGCAACAGTTTCAACGACTTGACGATAGAACAGACGATGCAACTTAAGGACCTGACTGTTTCTGGAAACAGTTGGATTGTACTTGGCACCGAGTCTCTGATTGGTGGCGCCTATGTACGCCAAGGTACAGTATGGATAGCCAGGTCGACTGACGGCGGAAAGAGTGTCGAAGTCAAGAACATTGCCCACGTATCGGGCGATGGCAAGACCTACTCCGACGTATCCACCCTGAACAACCCCATGTATACCTATCACCCTCAGATGGTGCAGCAGGGGCAAGTGGTCGACGTGATGTACCGAGGCTCGCTGAGCAACGGTGAGCCTGATCCCCGCTACGACTACGGCCACACCATCCACCAACGCTCCACAGACGGTGGTGTCACATGGAGTGAACCAAAGTATCTGCCGGAGTCTACTGGAGAGAGGGGCACTGCCGGCACGGGCACCATAGCAGCAAAGGGTGACAACATATACATATATACAACTTGGGACGACAAGTACCGTATTTATCACTCACACGATGGTGGTCAGACATGGGCCGTTCAGCATCGTGGCGGTTGGGCAGGCTGGTCAGGCGACAGCGACGGCTACAACATGCGCGACTCCTACATGCTCTATATCGCCCCTGACGACCCCACCGGCCAGCACGCCTACCTGACGGGCAAACGCTTCTACTATGCTGAGACCCGCGACGGCTTCCGCACACTGAGCCGCAACTTCATGAAAGGCTATGAGGCATCAGATCAGAATCAGTGCACCAATGAGGCCCTGCGCGTTCTTGTTGACGACAAGGGTATGGAGCACTGGTTCGTTCAATACGTTGCGCCTCATAAGAGTTTCAGCGAATATTTCTATAACATCTGCTATCGCCGCAATGAGCCAGAGCCAGCCTTGGGCAACACCGACATGGCTCTCGACATCGCCGAAACACCAAGTTCGCGCCCTCAGCACCAACTCACCATACCTATGACAGAGAGCCTGATGGCAACAAGTAAGGCTACTACTGTGGAATGTTGGGCGAAAATCGATGAACTAGGAAAGACGTTCCAGATAGCCAGCCTTACCCACACAGACGGCAAAACGGAGGGAGGCCGATATAGTGGCGGCTGGTACATCAACATAGACAGCGACTATTCTAATGACCACATTGTGCTCGTTGCCGGTCTGACCACCGACAAGTCTGTAGATGGTGTGGGCAAGCAGATTTATGAGCGCCGTTATAAAATATACCAGACAGGCTATTGGCATCACATTGCCTTGACATACGATGATGCTGTACAGGAGAATAATCTCCGCCTTTATGTTGACGGGGCTCTGGCAGGCACACAGACCGAACACGGCGACATTCTTATGGGCAGCAACCCCATTGTCATTGGAAAGTCTGACACCTACGATGCCAATGGGGTTGCTG
>Ga0247610_10000962_pt1 | contig 37538 bp, 34 predicted proteins | sample 174DNAGHGhighgp2_FD_193483 | JGI IMG/M metagenome (GOLD analysis project Ga0247610, IMG submission 193483) | Sheep rumen microbial communities from Palmerston North, Manawatu-Wanganui, New Zealand - 1742 DNA GHGhigh gp2 | ecosystem: Host-associated > Mammals > Digestive system > Stomach > Rumen...
CTTGGTGATAGCCTTCTCTTGGATGATTGCTTTTTTTGAGTACTGCTGTCAGGTACCAGCCAATAGGATCGGCTTCGTCGACAATGGCGGTCCCTTCAATCTGGTGCAGTTGAAAGTGATTCAAGAGTGTATCTCATTGGTGGTGTTCGCCGTGATTGCCAACCTGCTTTTCCAGCACGAGCAACTTCACTGGAACCATGCCGCTGCGGCACTTTGTCTGGTAGCGGCTGTCTATTTTGTATTTATGAAACCGTAGATAACCCCTATATGAGATGACAGATAATCGACTATTGCCAATGGCTCTTTTCCGTCGCTTGTTCCTCTGTCTGCTGTTGCTGACTTTGGGGATGGGGGGTGTGTTCGCCGCCGACATCACTGCCAAGATGGATTCTGTGCGTCGCGAGATGAAATCCTTGAAGGGCAAAGAACGGATGCGTGCTTGGAATGTCCTGTATAATTATGCCTTTCAGTCGGGCGAGGAGCACTCTTCAATGCAGACTCTTGACGAATGGATTGCCGATGCACATGAGCATCACGACGAATGGAGCGAGAGTGTAGCCCGCCAAAACAAGATAGTGGACTACTACAACTTGGCCAAGTATGACTCTGTGCGGAGTACGGCTCAGGAGGCGATGGACTTCTGTCGTGACAAGGAGGAATTGACGCGCAAGTTTTTTGAGGCTTGGCATTTGTTGATATGCAGTTATCATGCCCAGGGGCAGTACAATACTGCCATCCGCGAGGGTCGAAAGATGCACGTAGAGGCCATGCTGAAGAATGATATCTTCGGACAGTCGATGGCCTACTATAATATGGGTAATGTGTATTATACGATGCGCCACTTCCGTCAGTCGGTGGATGCCTTGGAACAGAGCGTCCGTCTGTTGCAGCGCGAAGACAGCAGCGAGTCAGTGCTTCTGGAGGTCTATCCTTATTTCGGCGATGCCTTGGATGCTCAGAAGGACTACAAGAAACTGGAAGAGATGACGCGGGAGTGGGGTAAGCACGTGGAGCATTTCGGCAAAAACAAAAAGAACCAGTTGGATATGCCCCCTATCTATGCCAATTACTATATTGGGCGCACCCAGGCCCTGCTGGGTCTCGGACGTACTGGTGAGGCTCGTCAGGCATTAAAGGAGGCAGAAAAGAATATCAGTGACTCCACCTCTTTCGAGTGGTTATACCTTCTATATTATAATGCCGAACTGGCCCGTCGTGATGGAAACTATGACGAGGCGCTCCGCTTGAATGCCGAACGGTTAAGACTCAGTCATGTCATCGTCGACAAGCCGACGATAGTTCCCATTCACTTGCAACGGGCTGATATCCTGTATTCAGCAGGTCGCTACAAGGAAGCCGCAGAGATGTATAAGCAGGTCTATCACCTCGACGACTCGATGAACACAATGCAGACCCGCGAACAGTTGAATGAGATGAATGCCTTCTTTCAGGTGGATGAGTTGAAGGTGCAGAATGAAGAACAGCAGGACTTCTATACGAAGGTTATCGGTGCTATGGTGATATTTGCACTGTTGGCGTTCCTGATACATCGTTATATCGCTGCCCGGAAACTGAAACAGAAGAACAATGAACTGGCGCGCAGTAATGCCGAACTGCAACTGGCCAACGAGAAGGCGCAGGAGTCATCGCGGATGAAGACAGTCTTCATCCGAAACATCTCGCACGAGATACGTACGCCTTTGAATATCCTCAATGGCTTTACACAGGTATTGATAGACCAAGAAGGCCAGTTGTCGGAAGAGGAGAAAGCCAACATCAGCCAACAGGTAGAAGAGAATTCGGAGCGTATGTCAGAACTGGTGAATAAGATGTTGGAGATGTCGGAAGCCATCAGTAGTACCGTCATCGAGCGCACGGAAGTGGTAAATGCCAGTACCATTGTCGACATTGCCGTTGAAATGTCGGGTATCACCCACACCACAGCCCCAGGCCAGCCTGCCAGTCCTGTGAGTTTTGCCATACAGAACGAGGTGGATGACGCACTGACTGTCACGACCAATTCGTATTATGTCCAGCGTGCCCTACGCCACCTGTTGGAGAATGCCCGAAAGTTTACGGGGCAAGGCTATGTCCATCTCCATGTGACAGCCGATGGACAGATGGTGACCTTCATGGTGGAGGATACAGGTATCGGTGTGCCGGCGGAGGCAAGAGAAAAAATCTTTGGAGAGTTCGTGAAACTCGATGAACATGAGCCAGGTACTGGTATCGGTCTGCCTCTGGCTCGCAACATCGCGCGTAAACTCGGTGGCGACATTGTGCTGGATACGACCTATACGGGTGGTGCCAGGTTCGTTATGACCCTGCCGATATGATAGACAGACAGACCATAGACAAGATTATGGATGCCACGAACATCGTGGATGTCGTGGGTGACTTCGTCACACTCCGTAAGGCGGGTGTGAACTATAAAGGCCTGTGTCCGTTCCACGATGATAAGACCCCCTCGTTCATGGTGTCGCCCTCAAAGCAGATTTGTAAATGCTTTGCCTGTGGAGAGGGTGGTACGGCGGTGAACTTCCTGATGAAGCATGAACAGATCACCTATCCCGAGGCTCTGCGTTGGTTGGCGAAGAAATACAATATCGAGATTCAGGAGAAAGAACTCACTGACGAGGAAAAGCAGCAACAGAACGACCGCGACTCGATGTTCATCGTCAACGAGTGGGCGATGGAGTATTTCAAGGATATCCTGAAAAACGACCCTGACGGCATTGCGATAGGAAAACAGTATTTCCGCAGTCGTGGCATCCGCGACGATATCGTCGAGAAGTTCAATCTGGGCTTTGCCCTGTCGAAACGCGATGCACTGGCAATGGCTGCGGCAAAGGCAGGCTACAAGGCCGAGTTCCTCGTGAAGACAGGCCTCTGCATTCAGGGCGAGAAGGGAATACATGACCGTTATGCAGGGCGCGTCATCTTCCCCTGGCTGAATGTCAGTGGCAGGGTGGTGGCCTTTGGCGGACGACTGTTGGATTCGCGTACGAAGGGGGTGCAGCAGAAATATGTCAACTCGCCTGACTCGGAGATCTATCATAAGGATCATGAACTTTACGGTCTCTTCCAGGCCAAGAAGGCTATTGCGAAGGAGGATCGTGTGTATATGGTGGAAGGCTATACCGACGTCATTGCCATGCACCAATGTGGATTAGAGAATGTGGTGGCCAACTCAGGTACGGCGCTGTCTGTGCATCAGATCAAGTTGCTGCGCCGTTTCACGCAGAACATCACCTTGTTATACGATGGTGATGAGGCAGGTATTCATGCTGCCATGCGAGGCACGGATATGCTGTTGGCTGAGGGTATGAACATTCAGGTGCTGCTATTGCCAGATGGTGACGACCCCGACTCCTTTGCCCGTAAGCATACCGCAACGGAATTCAAGGAGTATATTGAACAGAACGCCACGGACTTCATCTCATTCAAGACCCGCTTGACGGTGGAGAATGTGACGGATCCCGTGAAGCGCAGCGAAGCCATCGGGGGAATCGTGAAGAGTATCTCTGTGATACCAGAACAGATCCTGCGCTCCACCTACCTCAGTACTCTTGCACAGCGGTTGGGCATCAAGGAACAGACGCTGTTGAACACGATGAACGGCATGATCCGCAAGGATATCGAGGATAAGGAGAAAGAACGTGAACGGGAGAATGCGCGGAATCAGGGGGACAGGTTGCGTGATTCTGGGCAAAGCCAGGATCATGGACCTGGCCCCCTGATTCCCGGGCTGCATACCGCTGACGAACAAACACAGGAGGTGGAGCGTCTGCTGATTCAGTCTGTCATCCGTCATGGCGAGGAAATCATCTTCGAGAATATCGAGACGGAAGATGGTGGAATGATCAGCATGAACGTGGCGCAGTATGTGGACTACGACTTAGGCTCTGACGGTCTGATGTTCCACGACGAACGTTACAACCAGATATTGAAAGAGGCCGTGACGCATAGCGGTGAGGAAGGTTTCAAGGCAGAGACCTACTTCATGCATCATCCTGATGCAGACGTCAGTCATCTGGCTACTCAACTGGCCATCGACCGCCATCAGTTGGGTAGGGGCTTTCAGGTGAAACAGCGTGAGGGGAGTCTGCGCCAGCATGTGCAGCATCTGGTGCTCGACCTGCGTATGGACATCGTGGAGAAACGACTGAAGGAAATACAGACGGAGATGCGACAGGCAGGGGGTGATATGGAACGTGTCAGGGAACTGATGGAGGAGTTTAAGTCAGCCCAGGAACTGCGCAATGCGCTGGCCAAGCAACTGGGAAATGATATAATCAGATAGAAGGTGATCGGTTGGAAAATCATATTGTTCAGCATCTACCACATCATCGTCATACTGACGATCATCCATGTGGTGATGGACAATCGTCAGCCGGCAAAGACGATGGCTTGGGCTCTGGTGATTTGGTTCGTGCCAGTGGTGGGCATCGTCTTCTATCTTTTCTTTGGCATCAACACCCGCAAGGAACGATTGGTGAGCCAGCGGAGTATGGATCAAATCTCCAAACGCTCTATGCTGGAATTCGTCGAACAGAAGGACCTGACACTGCCGGAGGATTATAAGGCTGTCATTGATCTCTTTGTCAACGAGAACCTGTCGCTGCCCTTCAAGAACAATGAGGTCAGGATATTTACCGATGGTTATGCCTTCTTTCCCGCACTGCTCCGTGAGATTGCTGCTGCTAAGGATCATATCCACATCGATATGTATATCTTTGCCGACGACCCGTTGGGCAATCTCGTTGCCGATGCATTGATAGACAAGGTTCGTGAGGGCGTTGAGGTCAGACTGATCTACGACGATGTGGGTTGCTGGAATGTGAAGCACAGATTCTTCGAACGGATGCGCGAGGAAGGCATCGAGGTGGTGCCTTATCTGCCAGTGCGCTTCCCGTCGTTTACGAGTAAGGTGAACTATCGCAACCACCGCAAACTCATCGTCATTGATGGACGAACGGGTTTCATCGGAGGTATGAACATCGCCCTGCGATATATAAAAGGAACAAAGACTCAGCCTTGGCGTGATACGATGGTGCAGGTCACAGGTAGTGGGGTGTACAGTCTGCAACGGGCCTTCCTCGTAGACTGGTACTTCGTGGACCGAACACAGATTTCTGACCGTAAGTACTATCCCAAGAGCGTTGAGCCTATTCAGAACGCTACTTTGGTGCAGACCGTCACCAGCGGTCCTGTCACGCCATACCCTGAGATTATGCAGGGCTTTGTGCGGGTCATCCTCGCCGCCAAACGTTATGTCTATATTGAGACGCCTTATTTTCTGCCTACTGAGGCGGTGTTGTTTGCCTTGAAGACTGCAGCCCTTGGTGGTGTGGATGTGCGTGTCATGGTGCCGCTCCGCAGTGATGCGAAGTTCGTGGAGTGGGCCAGTCGCAGTTACCTCCGCGAGATGGTGAACGTGGGGGTAAAGGTATTACTCTATCAGGCGGGCTTCCTCCATTCCAAGATGGTGGTAAGCGATGACGCCATCTGTACCTGTGGTTCGACGAATGTGGACTTCCGCAGTTTCGAGAATAACTTCGAGGCCAATATTTTTATCTATGACGAAAGGGTGGCTTTGCTGATGCGTGACATCTTTATGGCTGATGAGGCACAGTCTGTCCTTTTCAGCGACATCCCCCAGCGGATTCACCCGCGCTTTATGAAACGACTGGGCGAATCACTTGTCAGGCTGTTGTCACCTGCGATGTGATTATCGGAAAAGAGAAAAGTTCACGCTTCCGTAGTTGCGGTGTTCCACGAAATGCGGATGTGTGGTGAAGTCATGGTCTTTGCCATGCTCAAAAACAAAAATACCCTCTGCTTTGAGAAGCCCCTTCTCAAAGATAAGGTCTGGGATGGTGGGTAGTTCTTTCAAAGCGTAGGGAGGGTCGGCAAAGATGAAATCATATTGTTGTTTGCAGGATTTGAGATACCTGAAGACATCACCGCGAATAGGAATCAGGGGAGGAATCAGGGGGACAGGTCCTTGATTCCGATTAGGATCAAGCGACCTGTCCCCCTGATTCCCAAGTTTCTGCAGGCACTGCTGGATGAAGCGGTGGTGGTCTCGGTCAAGTTCGATACTGACAACCTGGCTGCAACCTCTGGACACCAGTTCGAGTGAGATACTGCCTGTGCCAGAAAACAAATCGAGAGCCGTGGCACCTTCGAAGTCGAGATAGCCCGTCAGCACATTAAAGATATTTTCTTTGGCAAAGTCCGTTGTTGGCCTTGCCTTGAATGACCTCGGTATGTCGAAGTGTCGTCCCTTGTATTTTCCCGTAATAATCCGCATCCTTTCTGTGAAAATCTGTGTGATCTGTGGCTTATCGTCCTTTCGTTAACAACGTCATCAGGTCAAAGGGCATATTTTTAATCTGGGTGGCAGGTGCTCTGTTGAACTCCGCCGTAGGGTTCAGAGCATAGGCCTTCTGCAGATAGCGTCGCAGTTCCTGCATCAGCCAATCCTTTTCGGGAATCTCACCTACCAGGTGCATCTCGTCGTGTTCGGGTTGCAGGTTCAGTTGCTTCCAGACGTAGAGCAGGAAATAGAGCGAGTCGTGGGCACGGACGGTATCAAAGGCATTACAGAACTTAAAGCGGTTTTGCTGGAAGGAGAAGATGTCCAGTTGCTTGTCGTGGAAATAACCGTATAACTTATTACGGTGACCCGAGAAACTGCGCTGGTGCAGATAGCGCCAGACGGGTGTCATCAGATGAATGAGGTTGACATCGCTGAAATGGTCGTTGATGACGAGTCGCAGGTCTTTATTGATGCAGAAGATAGCCACGGCATTCAGGTCGGGCAGCACGTTGTAGGTCACGCTGTCTTGCTGACTCTGGGTGAAGGAGTGGCGATAGAGTGTCTCGATGTCGCTCTCCTGGAATTGCTCCACAGGAACGAGCAGCGGTTTCGAGTCAATCAGTACCTGAGCGCGCCTTGCTCCTGTCGTTAAAAAGTCTGATGTCTTGAAGGCCTCCCGCAAGTTAGCCGCCATAGATACACCACTCTTCACCACATACGGTTTGTAGGTGATGGGCTGTTCAGTATTGGCGGCATCCGTCGTCGTAAACGACAGGGTGTTCTTGCCTACTCGTATTGTCAGTCTTCCTTTATCATCCATACCTTTTGACTATTTCATTCCAGACATCACACTGGCAATACAGACGGCAAGTAGTCCTGCCGCAACGATGGCCAAGAGGATGTTAATCACTTTATCTGAAATCTGCATATCGGCTGCAAAGGTAATAAAAATCTACGATAATCTGTGAAATCTGTGTTTTTTTTTGTATCTTTGCATCCGTTATGATTCAGGATCAACTGAAATATAGTATCTTGCAGACCTTTGGACTGGCACCGACGGAGGAGCAGGAGCACGCTCTCGACGTGTTCGCGGGATTCATGCTGGACCGCCAGGAACATACAGTGATGATTCTTCGCGGTTGTGCGGGTACGGGCAAGACCACCCTTGCGGGAGCCATTGTACGGGCCTTGTCGCATCTAGGTCAAAAACTCATCCTTCTCGCTCCGACAGGTCGGGCTGCAAAAGTGTTTTCCTTGAATGCTGGTCATGCGGCCTATACGATTCATCGGCGTATCTATCGACAGAAGTCGGCTGGCGACTTGTCGGCTTTCAGCCTGAATGACAACCTGAACCGTAACACCTTATTTATCGTAGATGAAGCCTCAATGATTGCCAACGAAGGATTAACAGAGTCGTCTTTTGGCTCTGGATGCTTGCTCGACGATCTGATGCAGTTTGTATACAACGGCATGAATTGTCGTATGATGCTGATAGGCGACAAGGCACAGTTGCCACCCGTGGGTGAGGAGGAGAGTCCTGCGCTGACGACCTCTGTCTTGCGTGGCTATGGTATGAGTGTCTATGAGTGTGACCTGAACCAGGTGCTCCGTCAGAGCGAGGACTCTGGTATCCTCTGGAACGCCACCCGCATCAGAGGTGGGCAGATAACCCTCCCGAAGATTCGACTGAAAGGCTTTGCGGATATCCAGGTGGTGACGGGTGATGAACTCATCGAGTCGTTGGCTACCAGTTATGGTCGGGTGGGGATGGATGAGACCATCGTCGTCACCCGTAGCAACAAACGGGCGAACATCTACAACCAGGGCATCCGTAACACGGTGTTGGATCGAGAAGACGAACTCTGTCGTGGCGATCAACTCATGATCGTGAAGAACAATTACTATTGGAGTCAGGAGTCAGGAGAAAGGAGTCAGGAGACGGGTGTGGAGTTTATCGCCAACGGCGATGTGGCGGTAGTGCAGCGGGTGCGCCATGTCCATGAACAGTATGGCTTCCGCTTTGCGGAGGTCACCATGCAGTTCCCTGACTATGATGACTATGAACTGACGGCTATGGTCATCCTCGACTCATTGATGACAGAGGCTCCTGCGTTGACGCGCGAACAGCAACAGCAACTCTACGAGGCCGTGTTGGAAGATTACTCATGGGTGGTGAATAAGACAGAACGTATCAAGAAACTTAAGACGGATCCCTACTACAATGCCTTGCAGATTAAGTATGCCTACGCCGTCACCTGTCATAAGGCACAGGGTGGCCAATGGGCGCATGTCTATCTGGATCAGGGGTATATGACAGACGATATGCTCACACCCGACTATATCCACTGGCTCTATACCGCCTTCACCCGTGCCACAGAAAAACTATTCCTCGTCAACTGGCCCAAGACTCAGTTAGAGGGTACAGATTTATAATCCGTGTTGGAAATATCATAGATAGGTGAGAAGAATATCGATGAGTCTCGGAATACCGTAGTTGTCGATGTCCTCTTCCTTGATCCAAATATAGTCGTCAGGCAGGGTAGGACGATCGTCCGTCTCCCACAGATAGAAGTCAGCCGTAATCACCTGGTGCGTCAACACGTGTTTCACCCCCTTGGCGATAAGCCGCATGTCACTATTCACTATTCGTTCTTCACTATTCACTAACAGAGGTTCATAGAGTCCTTGCCAGATATCTCCTTCGCCCCTGCGGTGGATGGCAGTCATGCCCTGACAACGCACATAGATATAAATAAGGTGGCGACTTTTCACTTTCAAGGTCTTTTCCTTGACAGGCAGGATATTGACCTTCCCATTTCGCAGGGCGACACACGACTCCTGCAACGGACAGACCACGCACTTGGGCGATTGTGGTGTGCATTGGATGGCCCCAAAGTCCATGATGGCTTGGTTGTACTCACCAGGGGTGGGGTAAGGCAACAGACTCTCCGCCAATGCCTGAAACACTTTCTTCCCCTCCGTTGTGTTGATGGGCGTCTCTATGCCGAAGTGGCGACTGAGCACGCGATACACATTCCCATCCACGACAGCAGCCGGCAGTCCGAAGGCGAAACTCCCGATAGCGGCAGCGGTGTAGTCGCCCACACCTTTTAGAGCCTTAATGCCCTCCAAGGTCTGTGGAAAGCCACCCATCTCAACAATCTGTCGGGCGGCGAAATGCAGATTCCTTGCCCTGCTGTAATAGCCCAGTCCCTGCCACTCGCGCAGTACCTCGTCTTCTGTGGCATTGGCAAGACTTTCCACCGTTGGCCATCGTCGCATAAAGCGTTCCCAGTAGGCCCAGCCCTGTTTCACCTGTGTCTGTTGCAGGATGATCTCTGAGAGCCAGATGGCGTATGGGTCGTTTGTTTCCCGCCAAGGCAGTTCGCGTCCGTTCTCCCTGAACCATCTCATCAGTGTCAGTGAGAAATCCGTCGTCGTTCGCGTCACCTTATGGGCTTTTTTCGCCATAATTGTTCATTTTTGGCCCCAAAATTACAAATTTTCTGTGATAATCTGTGAAATCTGTGGCTTATTTTGTATCTTTGCAACGTCAAAGCGACAATTATTATTCTTTTAAATAGATTTAGATATGAAAAAGATTTTAGTTTCAATCGTGGCAGCCCTGATGGCTGTCCCGTCTTTCGCTCAGTTCTCGAGTGGTGGTTTTGCACTGGATAAAGAGAGTGTGTACTATGGTGTACGTTTTGGTGGAACGCTTGCCTCAATTAATGGCGACTTCTCTGTGGGAACAAAGGTAGGCCTTACACTTGCTGGTGTGGTTGGTCTGCGTCTTTCCAGTTCTGCTCCTGTATTCTTGGAGTCTGGTCTTTACTACACCCAGCGCGGTGCAAAGGACAATGATTATGAGATTTCCCATAATAACCTCGAGATTCCTCTTGTGATCAAGTATGGTTTCCAGGTATCTGACGAGATTGCGCTCTTACCGTTCTTTGGTCCGTACTTCGCTTATGGCGTCAGCACTGATGAGAAGTTGAAGAGCGATTATGCGAAAGCCCACGATGTTCGTGTGAACCGCAATAACATGGGCTTCAAGTTAGGTTGCGGTGCTGAGTATAATAAGATCTATCTTGAGTTGGGCTACCAGTTCGGTATCACGAATATCATTGACGATGAGTATTCCACAGAATGGGAGAACAAGAGTGCTCGCAACAATGCACTGTTCCTGAACGTCGGTGTGAACTTCTAACAGTAACTCTTCATATAACAATCATCCCCAACCGTCTGGCTGGGGATGTTTTTTTTTTACATAGGGGCTTACTCGCATAGCGGAGCCGTTGCCATAACTGCCGTATGGTTGTGGATTATCAGAACTCAGCCATTTGCGGAACATACCACCATATCCTGCATCAGGGTATCTGCGTCCCATGTCCTACATGATTCTAACAAGACTGTCTCGTACTCCTTAATCCTTGTTAGACATTCCAACTATTCTTTCTGCTTCTTTGCGCATCTTGCCCAGTTCACCATAACACTCATTGATGTTCCTGAACTTTACGACTACTTTTCCTTCTGTGTCAATGAATCCGTAGATTTCTACTTCCTCATCATCAGTCATGCCAAAACCGTCTTCGTCCATATAGTAGCGACCGTCAGGGTTCAGTTGCCAACTTACTTCTGCAACACCATTCTCAAAATGCCGGATAAAGGATGGAAAATGGAATGAAAGTGCTCTTGCTGTATTCTGTGCATGTAAATGTTGTGGTTGATAAACTCACATGACTTTCTGTCGGAAGACATTTTAGGATTGTGATAAGTTCTCCCAATATGGTCGTAGTACATTATGAATATAATTAACCACAACAGAAAATGACAAGTCTTTCCCAAAGGTAATCTTACGCATAAAGGCTTGCCACCTAACCTGCATCTGCTGGTTATTGGCAAAGTCCTCTCGGAAGAAGGCTGCATCGGCATTATATGGGGTGTGCCTGTTCTCGAAGGTGCGGATAATAGCCTCCTGCAACACATCACCATCGTATTGCTCTTTCGACAGAATGTTGTACAGGTCATAGTAGTCCTTCATACGACTGCTTTGATCGGCCAGATCTATTACTGCGTGCATCTTTTCAGCAATAACCGTCTCAAGTGAGTAGGCAAGAATGTTGACATCGGGTAAATGGTCAAGCAGGAGAGGATAGTCAAGGTCTATCGGGCTAGGAGTAACAATGTCGCCAAAGCCGATGTCCATTGTCATTACCTGCACTATAGTGTCCATCTTGACAGGTATGCTGAGACGGACACCATGATAGTCTTTGAACTCAGTGATGTTCTGGGCGGTAATGTTCTCGATGTCAAAGGTGACGCCATCCTCCTCGAAGGGTACAGCGCAAATCTCCTTGAAAACCGCAATGATATTCTCACCTTCATTACTGAGATTGTTGCCCAGAAAGTCAATGTCTAACGTCGGGCGAGCAGCAAATCGTTCGTAGGCATACATGAGCGCACCACCTTTCAAGTAGAAGTTACTCCTGTACTTAGTCTGTGACATCCTGTACAACAGTCGCTCTTGAAAGTAACGTGTAAGGACTGTCTGATAAAAGACATCTTCTTTCTTAGCAACGCTCAGCAGTTTGCTGCGTATGGACTTGCCGTAATTCTTTATCTCGTTTTTGCTCATAGCTTAACTTGCAAATATTGTTCGAGTATATTTCCAACTCTCAACAGGCGAGCATAGTCCATCAGACGGCTGAGATTCCTGTCTGGCCGTGCCAGGTAGTTGTCGATAATCTCTGAACAGACATCCATTCCCACCTTGTTTCTGAACTTCACGGCATCACATACACAACGCTCTATGTCGTAGAGGCGTATAGTAAAGCCGTCAATCTCCATTGTCATTACACCTATATTCAGCAGAGCCTCTGTATAGTGGTGAATCTCCACCTTCGGAAATGTCGGAACCGTTACTTTCCTGTTCCTCTTAATGGCAACATGGAATGCCTGTGGCATAGAAGTTGTAAGTTGATGGATGTTCCACGCAGACCACAGGCAGAGGATGCCGTTAGGAACAACCGTTTCTATGTCAATCATATTCCCGCTGAGTTGGTCTATATTGGCATAAACGCCCCGACGAACTTGAATGAGTTCACCCTGACGCGCACTTTCCAGCATTTTATAATAGGCGGTCCGCCCCTGTCCTTTTATGCTGGCTGAAGATAGATATGTATTCTTCTCAACCATATTATTCGTTTAAAACCGGTACAAAGGTAATACAAATATTTGTGATTGTGGTAGTTTTGTACCAAAATCTGCAAATAAAAGTTCAAAATTTTATTTCTATGCGAGAATACCGCGTAGATGAATTGGGTAAAAATATTTGCGGGAGTCAGATATGTTTTGTATATTTGCAGCAAAATTTAATAAACTCACGCAAAGTTTTTAACTTGAGATATGAGGCATCAGAAGTATCCGATCACCTTTCTTTAACTTACACTTTTCCATAATTCTGACGTTTTATTTCTTCATCAGCCCACTTCATCCTTAATCGTGCTTTATCGCGAGCCTCTTTTGCCCACTTCAATCGAATCTGTGCCTTTGATAATGCTTCGTTGGCCCATTTCGTATATAGACGTGACTGCCTATAGTCTTTCTTCTTCGCATAGTTGTTGGCTTGACGTGTATAGTTATCTGCTTTCTTTGTCAACTGCTCTGCCTCACGTTCATGTTTCTCCGCCTGCTCGTTATAATGCTGAGCCTCACGCAGATACTTTTGTGCCTTATCTGTCTGCGTGTAATTATAGGAAAAACTGGCACTTGATATTCCAATGATTATAAACAGAACAACTATAAATCTTCTCATATCTTCTATTTCCATTTATATCACAAACATGTTCTGGCTAACTTATACCTTTATTTCTTTATAGGTAATTATGCCTGCAGCCAAGCACATAATGCCTAAAAACAATATACCAATAGCGATGAACATATAGAAAAATCCAGACCCTGTAATGGCAAGAAGAAGACCTAAAATTGTGAAGAAAGTCCCAACCAATACACCTTCTTTCCATTCTTTCTTTTTTTTCTCCATTTCAATAATTCTGTTTTCTATTAGACTATTACGATAGAGTGTAAAAGATATTGCATTATATGCTTGCAGAACACTTAATTCTTCTTCCTTTACCAATAGTTTTGCGACATCATCTTTCGACATTTCTTGAGTGCTCATAGCAGGCGTAATTCTCTCTGACAATTTTCCTAACATATAGGATTTCAAACAGCCTGCTTTCCCCTGGTTTAAGTTAATATTAACTTCTTCATATAAAAGGTTTATATCATCACCATTTTCATAGATAAACATACCTTCCAACGTACCCAGATAATCCATATATTCATCATCAAAAGATGTTCCGTTCGTCTGTTCCTGCGTTTTTATCTTATCTAATAATATCTCTATTTTATCCCAAACATATTGAGGGCAGTATTCTTTTAACAGATCCAGATTTATTGTTGAAAAATCTCTATCTGTCTTGCTGCTAAGAAATGCATATCCAAATCCCTTAAGTCTACCCCAAAAACGTATTGATGGAAAACCATTTTTCTCTGGAACATCTACGTACCAGTCTCTTCGGTCTTTGCCACCGTCACAATATAATATGTTATCTGAAACAAATCTAAGGTTAGGAAGGTTAGGGGAAAAAACATGATGAATGTCATAACGTGAAGAGTCCAAAACTCTCTTAGCATGTTTCTCATCCAAGGCATCTTCTTGCTGAAGCATCCTAACAGCATCTTCCTCAGACAAGTGTTCTATAATTATAGCATATAAAAGTTTCTCTTTTAATTTATCCATCATGTAAGAAGGAATGCTATGTGGAATACCCTTATTCAAGTCTATGTCTACCTCTTCATGGAGAAGATCGGGATCTTCTTTGTTGAAATATATTGCAACACCTTCTTCTTCCCCTAACAGACGAAGCGAATCTCTAAGGACATCTCTATTGGGTTTGGGGTAAGTCTTGAATTTAAATACAAACTTTTGTATTGCATCCCATTCATTCTTTGTGCAATGCTCCTTCAAAACATCTGAACTCAATAAAAAAAAACCACTGATTCTGTCTTTAAGCAGAGCATACCCGAATCCCATGTATCGACCAAGAAATCGATTGGCAGTAAAACCATCTTTCTTAGGAACGCTATGAAATTGCTCATTACCTTCTTTTATTGCTCCCCATGAAAAAACGCAAGACATAGAATCAGGTAATGGTAATTCATCAGGAAATAGCAGCGTATCAATGTAACTTTTATTCATATTTCCAAAATCCATATCCCTCCAACCACAAAATGGGCATATGTTACTATATTTTTAGTGTTATATATGCTACCGCATTTATTACATCTTCTATCGTTCATTGTTTAACTTCTATTTATTTAATTTTTTCACACTTTTTTCTCAAGAATCTAAAATAATCTTTGAATGAACATCTATGTTTCAAAATATTATTGCTATATCTCGATTCAAATGCTATTACTATATCTTTTAAAGATGGGGGAAGGTATGATATTCCCTTATAGTAAATATCATAAGGTATGCCATAATAAGGTTCTGCTATACTACCCGTTATACATGCCAATGTATCACTATCGCCTCCTAATGAAATAGCATTTCGTATAGCATCCTCAAAACTGTAGGAATCAAGAAACGCACAAATAGCCTGAGGTACTGTGTCTTGACATGTTGCTCCCCAAGTGTATTTTTTTCTAATATCGTCACATGACATACTCAAGTAATAGTCAAACGTTTCTTCAATCGTAGAACGTATTTCTTCTTTTGCGACTTTTGTTCGTGCCATAAAGACACAGAGGGCCGTTGCTTGTGCGCCCTTAATGCCTTCTGGGTGGCTATGTGTACACTCAGCAGAAAGCCTTGCATAATACAGAACGTCCTTTTTTGTATTAAATGCCCATCCAACAGGTCCGACTCTCATGGCAGAACCATTTCCGCAACTATTGTATGATGAATAATCACCCGCCTCAGTTCTCCGTACCCATTGTAGGAAACCGCTTCCATACCCGCCCATAGGGCAAGGATATTGTTTTGCGTATTGGGAATAATACACACAACTATTGCCTCCAGACAACAGCCAATCAGCCGTTGCTAAAGTTAGAATACTGTCATCAGTGAATTCCATCCTATTTGAGAACAACTGGAAATCCTTCGACTTACAATTGTCAAACTCGTATATGCTTCCTATTATGTCACCAATAATACTACCTAACATCGGAATTATTCTTTGATCAAACTACTATTACCATCTGTTCATCTTGAACTGTGGCATTTGTTCCTGATTGGTCAATTCAAGGGTCAATGACTTCGCTTTTTCCAAAACATAAACCCAATTAGGCTGTGTGTTGCCTGTTAACGCAGATGAGACAGCTTCTCTGAGAGCGATTCCAAACAAAGCGCCATATTGACGATTGCTATACGAATATTGTCCACGGATAGATGCTGAAATCTCATAAGAACGATGTCCCTCAAAGTCAGTGAACAATTTTTTTGTCAGTGCTGGATCAAAACTGGAATAGGTTCTCTTCTCTCTCCTTGCTCCCTCGGAATCCATATTACAGCAATCCGAGATACATAGAATTAATTTTGCATTTCCAAACTTCTCACGCAATTTGTTGTAAATTGTCGTCTCTCCATATTGGCGATCAAGAAAAGCCATGTGGGGCCACTCGTCATCATCCCAATTTGCTCCATGGCCACTATAATAGAATACGACAATATCATTTAGTCCTACATTTAAAGACTCTATTGCCTGTAGCGCATTCGTAGCCCTAAAATTCTGCCCACTATAGCGCAGCATATTGTTCTTATAACCAAGAGACTGGGCTATCTTTGTAAAGAACGTAGACATATTATTGAAATCCGCAGTACGGTCAACCTGTCTGTTTGGTTCCTCCTTATTAACCATTATTATGGTATGGAAGGTTTGTGCTTGTGCAACTGTTATACTAATAGACAACAGTGCTATAATCAATATCTTTTTCATTTAATATTACTTTTTTCTCGTTTGATAAGATAGCGAACATATCGGTCCTTCGGATAAGCCTTTTGGACAATTTCGAGGAATTTCATACGAATTGTTTCACCATCAAACTCATCGTATTTTTCTCCTTGAGCAAAACGGCAAACATCACAATAGAAAGAATAACTCACCTTGACATCTCCTTTCATTGAATGGAATACAATGACAGCATCAGGCATGTGAGTGCAATTCTTCACTACGTCGTGAATTTCGAAAGACTTCGGATTAGAGAAAAGGTTGTAAGCAGATTGGATAATTCCTTTATCCTTAACCGTAACCTTACTGAGTACTTCTCCATACCCATCCATCCAATCTTTTGCATCTTCGACCCAAGGGTCAATCATTACAAAAGTAACAGAGTCAGCCGATTTCATTACCTTAAGATAATTCTCAGGCACTACGCTCTTGCTGTTTTCCAAACAACTCGCAAAGACAGTTACTGCTGTCGTTAGAAACATAAGTGTTCCAATAAAAAGAGTTCTTTTCATAAAAAACCATTTAATAATTATATATTTGAATGATAGTTCTTTGTCAATTGATAATTATTATCTTATTGTCGTATTTACCTGTTTCTTAGGCTTCTGAACCCATTCTTCCCCTATTTTTTGTCCCTCTATTCTCGCTAATGCTGTACATTTTGAAGATACCTCGTTTAGGAAACTATTCCATGTTACATTTTCACCTCTGTCATTATTTGCATAATTATCTGTGGTTTCACAAAGTGCTGCAGTAAAACAGTCTACGTCTTGACCGCCATAACTTCCTCCATAAGAGAATTGTCCAGGCTGAGATGAAGCAATCAGGACATCGCCTTTTGATTTCAGAAAGAGTTGTTGTCCCACTTTCTTAGCAAATTTTTTACTGACGATTTTATAGCGACGAGATTGTGTAGACATACCGTGCTTTTTATATTGAGAAGAGTGCGCGTTGCAACACATACCAATCGTTACCGTTAGACGTGCGCCTTTTTTCTTAAGACTACTATGGATAGCATTCAATGTCATACCATTTATCGATTCGTTGGTATTGGCTTTGTTAAATGCCAAGTCTGGCCAAGGATACTTTTGATTATAAGAAGCCCTTTCCTCTTTTTCCATTTGGGCACGACCTCCATGTCCCATATAGTAAAACACCACGATGTCATCTTTACCACAAGAGAGGCTCTTAATCACCTCCTTGCATTTGGCCTCAGTAAAGTCAGATCCAGAATAAGTCTTTTGGCGAGGTAAATAGCCTTTGGCGATGATGGCATCATTCATCCTGTCGATAAACTGCGAAGTGTACACATTTATGCTGTTGCGAACCTCGCTTCCGTTGTTAGGATCTTGAGTGTCGGCAAAGATAATCCAATGAATAGTCTGAGCGTCGGCAGCAAAAACTATTAGCATATAAGCCATTATAAGCAAAACTTTTTTCATGTCATTCTGTAAATTTATCATATTTTATGTTGATGTTTTTACTTTCTGGCCAGAGTTCATGCACCAGACTAAGTAACTCTGAGTTCTTTAGGTCGTGACGACAAATTTGTTCCCCTTTTTCATTCAGAAGTCTCCATTTGTTGATATTGTAATCCAACTCCAAGGTCAAAGAAGTATCCCCCTTATATACAATTAGGCGAACATCTGCAAAAAATGCAGAATACACTCTTTTGTCTGATGAATACATGACGGGCTGACATAATGTATATTGTACTATAGAGCACATACAGCGAGATAACATCTTTGGAGGAAGCGTATCGTTCTCCCATACAGTAAGATTTGCCATGATACTATCGGCACCCATGATAACTCCAGCAGGGCCAACGCCTATTTGCTTGACGATTACATTGTCTGTTGGAACTTTATCATCAGCGATAGAGGCTATGCTTGGTATAGCCATAACACTGGTAATAAGCAAGATAAATTTACGTTTAATCATATTGTATTATTATTTTTTTTGAAGGCTTTCCAAATTGTCTTAGTATATACATTCCATTTTTTTTAGGCAAAGAATAAATCTTTATCCCATTTAAGTTATATAGATCGTATTCGGATGTCTCTTTTTCATTATTAATATTTTTAATGCCAGAATCCCCTTGAATAATAACCTCCTTATACATACTCCATCCTGATTTTGCTCCACCCTTGTTTGCTCTAACTCTATATCTGTAGATGTTTTCTGTTAATCCTGATAAAAAAAGTTTGTTATCTATGATATCATCCACGGTAATACTATGAATACCCGTCATATGAGTCTTTCCAGTCGTGGAATCAAAATCGGAAGCAACATAGAAACCATCATAAATAATAATATCTGATAAATAGATTCTTTCAGACGATGTTATATATATTTTTATGTCATTTTCTTCGATATTTTCGAAATTAACGACAAATTGATTTGACTGATAATATAGTTTGCACTCTTGCAGTTCCATTGTAGTGCCAGAAGAATTCATTATGACAAATTGGATATTTGCCCCTGCTGAAGTAACAGCCTTGGCCGTAAATCTTATAGTCAAATTAGAGTTTTTAATGGAAAGTAATGGTGTCATTAGATAACCAGTTGTGCTTGTCGTACCAATTTTCGCGCCGTACTGCGATGTGAAAACCTTCTGACCTTTCCATCCCTTGTGCTGCATATAGTTATCAAGATTATCTGCCAAATCGATATATCCATCTGCGGTATTCCTTCCTGTTTTGTATTTTGCTAAATTTTCACTCAAAATAATGTTGTCAATAGGATTACCTTGTGGTTTCAAAATTGATAACTCTAAAGAATAATTATCAGCATCATCTACTTTGTTCCAATTTGCAATGAAAGAATTGTTGGTTATTTCTGAGGGTTCAAGTAGTTCTGGGGTTGGAACATATATTCCTCCCATAAAATAAAATGAGATTAGCCCTTTTTTCTCAGTTATATTAGTAAGGGGTTTGTTCATATAATATGAACCATCAGTATTTAAATTGTAAAGTTTACCGCCTGTTGTAATATGTGATGTGTTTGTCAGTTCTGTTACGCCATAAATACCAGGAAACAAATCACCTTGTAGTTCGTTTTCATTTAAGACGTAATAAGTTCCCTCTTCATTGGTATAACTGCTTCCGTAACTCATGTCTGCAGGTATGATCGTCATACGTTGATGCTTAGTTGAGGAATTTACTTTGTTGTTTTTCCAGGCCGTTTCACTATAATCTATATGGGTTACCAAAAGGCCATGGCAGTTTTCATAAGTTCCAGTATATGAAAACCATTTGTCATTTTGCCTGTTTTCTAACAAAAAATACTCATCCCTATGATTATCATTATATATAGCATAAGCAACAGGTTGTTCACTAATAGATGGCATGTCATTTATTACACATGGGCTGCCAAGTTCTTCTAATTCAAGCCAACCAGCAAATTGTCTTTCATAAGCAGAATAACCGGTTGGAACTTCTCCATGTCCTTTCGGTCCACAATGTGAGCCGGATGACATAATATCCCAGTAACTCATTCCAAACCCTCCACTATATCCAGTATCATACAAATCTGGAAGACCTAAGCAGTGTGAAAACTCATGACAGGCTGTTCCTATTCCGTTTAATGTAGTTCCGCTTCCTCCAGTGAGTTCGCAACTACAAGCATAAGTATTAATTGTTACTCCATCCAGAGTCAAAACACCACTTTCTTGATATTCCAAATGAGACTCATGAGGCCATATTGTATTTTTGGGCCCTCCGCTGGCTTCTCCATATCCTGCATAAATTACGTAGACTTGATCAACTTCTCCATCACCATCCCAATCATAATCTGCAAAATTTATCTGTTCATCTGCCAGTTTACATGCCTCGACTATCATTTCATCAACTTTAATGTCTCCTCCATTCAGACTTGTTCCATTAGATCCGTAATACCCATAATTGTTACTAACAGTCACAGGTCCAATGACATCAAAGGTGAGATTAAACTGTCCATAACTTTGATCATAAAAATAATCATGCACAGAACCAACAGCGTCATTTTTATTATACCCCACCTCATTAAACATCTTGTCAAACACCTCTTTAGCATTTGACATAGACATTTTCTTATTTGCAAAGTTGACCAATATCACTAACCCCCTTTTTTCACCTTTTAATACTTGAGATTCGCCTAAAGTTCTATTCCTCGAATTAGATGCAGAACGGGTAAGTCGAATAGTATTTGACTTTTCTAATTTTTCTGCCCAATAATGTGACAGAAATAGTCTAACTTCATCGGCGTTTTTATTAATAAATTCTAATTCTTCTATGTTACGCTCATCCTTTTCATGAGCAAGAACATTAGAAAGCGTGATTTCATTTTGTATTAAAGATACATGGTAAAATGAGCCGTCCTCACCTTCTGCAATAGGAATGTTGTCAATTGTATAACAGAAATGGCAGTGCTCGTCACCTCGCATAATAATTTCAAGTTGGCACATGTCCTTTTGTATCACAATTTTTGATGTCGGCAGTGCAGGTACTGCAAGCATCTTTATGTGAAACATAATTGCAATCAATACGTAACAGGCTCTACCCATATTATTAACAATCAAAAGGAAGCACATGGTAGAATTTTCATTCTATCATGCGCTTCGTTTAACTACATTATCTATTTATTTCTTCGGAAATGGCCTTTTCACAAGAGCGCAATTTATTCATCAATGCACTGCGGTCATAACTATTTTTAATCTTACGTTTATGTGCCATTGCGCGAACTGATTTTGCAGGGGATTTCTGTCTTGCAAGCGTCGCAGGATTATAATACGCTACATACCAATAGTTCTGACTATTCAAACCAACTTCAATATAAACTGTTGAACTCTTCTTATAGGTCGCATAACCATCTCCCGATCCAACAAAAGTATACCCCATATCATTAAACGCCGAGGATAATTCATCTTCTCCCACGTTTTCTGGATTGAGGAACACGTAAGACATGAAAAGTCCACCTGTTGCAGACTCAAAGTAGTAATCTATTTCATCTTCCCTATTTTTTCCATAATACCATAATATGTAACTTCCGTTATCGTTAGTGTTTGTTCCCCCAAAATTATAGTCAGACATGTAGGATTTCACTGATGCAACAGTTCCGCCCCATGTAGTATATGGCTCTTCGTACACTGCTGTTAATGATTTTATTAAATCATCATTTTCTTTTTTCCAAACATCAAAGTCTGTTTGGTCTCCAAAAAATGAACCAACATAGTCATCATCTCCTTCACTAAACCAGAAATAAAAACCTGCTTCATAAGTTTTTCCGTCTTCAAGGGTAGCACTACTTGATTTCCATGTCCACCATGATGAGGTGTTAGCATTACTTTCATCTTGTGCTGCATTTTTCCAATCAATTTCAGATTCTAATACATAAGTTGGAATATAGTAGCCTTGGCTCGCTCTTTCTGTTGTGATGGAACAACGAAGATTAAAATTTCCAGATGCTGTTAAGTTCTTATTATATTTGTCTTTGCCTTGGATCATAGGGTCAAGACTGTAATAATTTAGAATATCCTGAGTGCCAAAACCAAGTTTTACAAATTTGGATTTATCAAAATTATAGCAATGGAAATTGATGAGCGATCCTATAGCCTTAGGGGTCACATTCAGAGATACGTCATTTGATACTGATACAGTTTCTGTACATACACCTAATATATTAACTCTTGAGGGACGGCCTGTTTGAGTAATTTTTAGAGTTGATATTTTATCAGAATCGTCAAAACTCCAACAACTTGATTTGAAGTTTTTAATTGGATTAAGGAGTGTTTCAATGGTAATGAATGTATATTTACCTTCAACAAGGTTTTCAAAATTTTGTTGTGCAGCATTGAAATTTTTCAATGATGTCATCTTGCTATCAACCAAATCTCCATTAGAATCATAAACGAATGTAGTAACTCCAATACAGAGAGTATCCTCGCGTAAGTAATTTTCACGAATAAAATTCACCTGACCAAATGTGTCATACATTTCCTGCGTACTTACATTATAGGAAACAGAATGCTTGGGCAAAACCTTTTCTATCGTTATTTCATCATTTTTACATGCCGAGAAGAAAAGCAATGCTGCCAAAGAAAATGAAGCAAATAATATTTTTTTCATATGAAATCCAATATTAAAAATTAAAATTTACCAATGTTAAACAGCCAAGCCAGAGAAACTTCCAAAGTATTCATCTTACAAGGGAAGTTCCCTGCAAGTTCACTCGTACCGACGTAATAACGTGCACTAATATCCAAACCAGTATTAGGAATTGTGTAGCCGAGACCAGCAAAAGGACGAACATCCATACCCTTCAGTGTGCTGCCGTTAGCATCCAGATAGTATGTGACTTGTGAATAGTCAGCACTTGGATTAATGAGTGTTAGACTTTTGGGACTGCGTGAAAGCGTTCCTGCAAATGCTGCGCCCAACTCAACATATAGAGGATTGAGACTTGGAGACTTTGCAAGAGGATATATGTGTACAAACACGGGAGCCTCAAAGTATCCAATCGATATCTTTGCATTTTCTTTTCCACTTTCATCAGTTCCAAGAGTCTTAACTGAGTTGAGTTTGTACTTCAATTCCAAACCTGCCCCGAAATAGCCTGTCCCACCAACTGAATTTTCAGATGCTTTGCCGAAACGTGCTTTGAGAACCAGACCGCCAGAAAAGCCAAAGTCAGACCCGTCGTACAACTTACCTTCATCTGGCTGAGTCATTGACGTCATTGTTCCACCTGCTTTCAAGCCCAAGAAAAATGCGTTGCTCTTTTCCTTCGTCGTGATGAATTCTTCTTCACCATCGTCCGATTGGGCAAACCCTGGCACTGTTAATGAAAGTGCCGCAATGAAAATCAAAAATTTTCTCATACTAAATAATTTTAAATGTTTGTAAAATAGGTATATATATCATTTCTTAATGCACTCCTTGATATTTACACTCATTTATCTTTTTCCCACATGTAGGGCATAATGGTTCCTTTTTGGGAGTGGGAGTAGTGGAAGTTGGATGATTTCCATTATACTCACATTGGCTTTTGTCCTTTCCGCAAGTGATACAACGCTCCCTTTTGTTGAATGTGTAGTTAATCTTACTCTCGTAAAGACGCAAGCCTTCTCCATTAACCACAACAGAGTATTCTATCTGCCCAGAGGCAGAGGGCTTTACAGAGAAAGAATAAGTTCCAGCAGTGTTAGTTGTAGAGATTGCACTTCCACTGATGTCTTTTAAGGTCACATTTATGTTTTTCCCTTGCCAAATGCTTGGAATTGACAAGTTAAAACTACATGACACACTATTGCCTGCATAGAAATCATGCTTAACCATAGGAACTGTGACATCGAAACTTGCACCATCTACGTATTTTAGAATTCCCATTTGTCCATTAATACTGACAATGGCTAATCCATCCTCAAATTGTGAAGCGGAAGAAAACTGATATGGAACAATAGCAGAACCGCCAGTTCCATATCCGTACATTCCACTGACTTGTGTCGCTGCCAATCCTTTCATACCAGAATAAGGTTTCATCTTTTCATAGGGAACGTCCTTTGTTCTTCCTGAAATAGACTGGTAGCAGTAAAGATAGTCCATTGTCGTATTTTTCACACGTCCAGTCTTTTCTAAATCACTTTTCCTCACGGCATCATAGATGAAATATGACCTATCATTGCCACCATATTCATCATAGACGTAGGCTTTCCCGTTACACACATTAGTACATCCTGCTATAGCGGCACCTACTCCTTTACTATAAACAAACCTCACCTCATCGCCATCTTTGTTTATAAGCACATACTTCTTGTTCTTCATAACAGCAGCATGACCTTCTGTAAAAGGTTTAATACGACTGTATTTCCCATCAAAGCCAACAATCTGATTACCTCTCTCATCAATATAGCCAAGTTTCCCGTTCTCATCAGCGACCGAGATTAAACCATCTGAGAAAAATTTTTGCCCATTTAGTGTATAGTACTTGGTTGTATAACCATAATATGAACCATTATCAGTTAGGCATCCAGTAATTCGTTCTCCGTGTCCATCGCTACTTATGACAATGGCCTTATGTTCATAATAGTCACTTATATTGTCGTTTACAGCGGGAGCGACCATTGTGCCATCTGCATTTATCAGTCCTATTTTACCATTGCGAACAACTTTAAACAGGTTACTGTTGATACGTTCTATCTTGTTATAGTCTGTTGGTCGCATCTGCCATATTACCGTCTGACTATTACCACACATTGCAAAACATACAAACAATGTCGAAAAGTATAGTTTCTTAATCATATTCTTTTGAAATTATTGCTGAATAACGGTTATTTTATATTTCTTACTTTGACTTGCAAATACTATTTCCCCTTTTCTACCCGAAGAATATGATGGGTCACTCTTGGGCAAGGAAAGTGCAAAAATTTTTACTGTTGAAGTCTTAACATCCTCAGCAGTTGCTGCTTTTGCCGTGCTTGAAACTAACCCCTTAAGTGCGGAAAGTCCTTTTCCTACAACACTTTTTTCTTTTTTCACTTCTACACTTGTCTCTATCCAGTCTGGTTTCGAATAAACATACCATGTGAGTCCATTGTTAGTAGTTATAATAGAGTCTGAGTTGGTATATAATTCTATAGTTTTACTGCCACCTTTCAATTTAAAATCTACAAGATTATTGTTGGTACTAAGCGTTACCTCTTTTCCACTTTGGGAAACTAACAATGTGTCGACGGCACTTTCATAAGAAACGATAAAACTCTGATGCCGTTCAAGGGTGGTAGGATTAACTTCAACTTCAATATCTATGGACTTTGCGTCACTACTCCTTGTTGCTTTTACAAAGTTTTCTTCTCCTTCAACACCATTAGAGGATTTTAAAGTCCAGTTTGTTGAAGGTGCGGTTATTGCAATATTTGAAATGCCTTTTTTATTACCGTCAAACAGAATGGAATTCTTACTTAATGACAATTTTACTTCTTGTACTGCAACTATCTGCTTTTTCTCTTTACCCCCTTTTTGTGACACTTTTTTTAGAGAAGATATGTTATTATTACAAATAGCAATTTGATTATCACACATTTTTTTCTTGTCAGCAGAAGTATACACCACTTTTGCTGCTTGAAATTTCTTAATCGCCTGATTTTGGGAAGCAATGGTTTGCTTCTGCTGAAGAGCCTGCCCTTCCATGAATAATTTGTCACCATTAGACTGAGCATGGCCTACCATTGCTATCATCAGCATAATAATAGTAACATAAGTATGTTTTAATGATTGAATCTTATTCTTCTTTTTCATCTTTTTTCTTGTTGGCATTCATAAAGTTATCAACTACTTTTACTCTTTCAGAATAACCTTTGGCCATTTCTTCTTCACCCATTTCTAACAGCAAAGACGCTTGTCTTGCCATTTCTGATTTGGTTGAATCTAATGCAATAAGTATGTCTTTCTTTTTAGATTCAATCTTATCAGTAGGATAGGCTAATGTCTTGTCTTGCATGGCCATTGTTTCGGCTCTAGAATAGGAAGAAAATGCATCCATTAGTTGTTGTTCATAATTATCCCCTTCCTTACTCATTCCCAACTTTCCAAGTCTGTCAGCCTCTTCCACTATAGAAGTAATCGTCGACAAGGCTTCTTGACGTTGTTGTTCAATCCTTACCATTTCTGCTTCTTGCTTAGCAACATCTTGTTTGTGCTTAACAATCAAAGCAATACTGAACAATACAACAATAACAGTTGCGGCTATTGCAACTAGCGACAACTTTTTCTTAGTGGTCATGGCTTGCTTAGAACCGTTCATAGTTTCCAAGGCAACACGCATCTGAGATGATGTCTGATAACGAAGTTCTTGTTTCTTTTCACATGCTGTTGCAATAATATTTCTTAATGCCTTGCTCTTAATCTTACCTAACGGTAATTTTGCCTTAAGTTGCATCTCCAATATTTCATGTCTTGCTCCCTCAAAAGGTGTATGACCAATAATACATTGATAAAGCAAGATGCCAACTGAATAAATATCTGTTGTCTGATTCTGATGGCTTATATCACCCAACACAAGTTCTGGTGCGGCGTACTCTGGTTTGCCCATGAACTTTCCGGCTACAGTTAGTGATTTATCACCCGTGGTTAAAGTGTTCATCTGTTTTGCTATTCCAAAATCTATTAATTTGATATGACCATCAGTTGTCAGCATGATATTGGATGGGTCAATATCCCTATGGATATATCCCGCATCATGTAAAGCCATAAGACCTGAAAGAACGTTGATGACAACTATCTGGGCAAAATGTTCTGGGTCATTTTGGTAGTCCTGAAGCATCTTAACTGCATAAGGAACATCCTCTCCTGTACGATCTTTGGTTTTCCCTTCCAAAATATCCGAGAGTGAAACTCCTGTCAAAAGTTCGCTAACGACATGGTAATGTCTGCGTACCTCTCCTGTAGGCGAAACGTCTTGTGTCTCAATGAAACCAAGCATTTCCACAAGATTGTCATTCCTAAGTTGTATTTCAGCCTCCCGTCTTGCACGTTCATATGCACTCGATGGCAAGTCGTCAAACATAAATTTTATTGCAACAGGCCGAACGGATCCATTCTGTTCGTTAATGCAAAGCCCCTCGCATACCTTACCCATGCCACCTTCCCCAATAGGAGGCGTGTCTGTGTCGAATTGGTAGAATATACCTTTTCGCTTTTCTGTTTCTGTTTGTAAACGTATTATTGCCATATATTACTCCTTTTCTAAATTTCTCTTTAATTCTTTAAGTCGTCCAATCTGCTTATCCATAAGTCCCTTGGCTTTAGCGGTTGGAACGTATAATTTTGATTTTGAATCGGGTTCTTTTGCTATATCCCATGAGTGTAGGGCATCAACAGCATTACTGATCCTTTCCACGGCCTGATGAGTTTTGTTATTCTTAGTCTGATCACTCAAGATTACAAACAATTCCTTGATTTCTGCCTTCTTCGCTTCCAGTTTTTTTCTGGCTTCTTCAATTGTTTTTCCTCCAACAACTTTAGCCGAGTCATACCTATTTATTATTTTTTGTACTGTTTCATTGGGATTTGGAGTTTCTTTAATATTTTGTTTCTTAGATTTCTGATTCGCAATACTATCAGAATCCCTGCCTAATCTGCCCATTCGTTCCAGCAACTTGTTACGTACATCCTCATTAAAATGTTTGCTTTCCTGTAAATTTTGTAGTCTGTCATCATCTGTATTAGCGTTGCTATTAATATTCCCCTTTCCAGTACTGTCACGCACTTCCGTATCCGTTCCACTGTTATCTTCTGTATTTTCTGTCTTGGCGGAATACACATAATTGGAATTGTCACTTGATGATGGTACGCCAGATGGTGCCGATACTACAGATTGTGAAGTTGAGTGCCCTTTTTGCTCTTTTGAGTTAAGTATTGCCCAAAGACAACAACAAATAAGAGCAGTAATAATCACTGCTGCCGAGGAAATTATTGCCCATTTTTTCCAAGAGTAATTATCTTTTAATTGAGAATCTTTTTCTAATTCAAACATGGCAATTGTATGATTGTCATGGCCTCCTCCCTTTGAAAATCCTATTTTGTCTACTTGGGTAGACAAATCAGAGAGTAATTGCTGTAAATCTTTTGCTTGTGTAAATTCCTTTAATAATTCCTGATGTTGCATTGAGCCCCAAAAACCATCAGTGCAAAGAACAAACCTGTCTCCTTTCTTATAAGGGATTTCATCTATTTCCGGCACATGGTTATTGGTACTTCCAAGACCTCGTGTTATAACATTTGCCTGTGGTGATTGTCTGGCATCTTCTTCTGTCATAACCTTCTTTCTGACAAGTTCTGCAACAAGTGAATGGTCTTGGGTTCGAAAAACACACTTTTTGCCATGAAGCCTGTAGCACCTGCTATCTCCAGAATGAGCGATAACTGCAGATTGGTTGTTGAGCAGAGCCGCCACGAAAGTTGACCCCATACCGCTAAGAGTAAAATTCTCCTGCATCTTTTCTTCTAATGTCTGGTGTGCGCGTGCAGCAGCCATTTTAAGTGCATGGTCACGAGGTGTTTGTGGGCTACATTCGCATATGGTTTCCGCAATTACTTGCTTCACAATGGAAGATGCGGTCTTGCCTCCAGGACCACCTCCCATTCCATCACAAACAATAATCAAGAAACCAAGTGGAGTGTCCAAATATGCCATGTCGTCTTGATTCTCAGGACGACCTCCTATCATCGATATTGCTGCTCCATGTAGTGAAACTATGTCTGATTTTATAATATCCATTTTATAATTCTCGCACATTAAAGTTGGTACATCAGTCTCATAGATACTGGGAAATCGCTGCCAAAGAAAGAATAATGACGATCACCATTATTACAATTCCAAATATGAAGAGAGATAATCCAACTTTATTCCAGATGTCCTGCGTCTGTTTGAAATTGGAAATGCTGCTCCAAGACCGGTTGTTCCATGCCCATTCAGTTCCTTTAACACCAAATAAGACAGATATTCCGAAGTCTAAAAGTGAAATAAAGATAACTGCAAATGGAACCCACCATAGTAACATAACAAGAAGAAAAGTGCTTATCTTTATAAGAAACATCCACCAACACCCATTGAAGAATCCCCATATCCATGATAAGACAAAGGCCCCCCAACTCCACTTTGAAAGGTTTAATGGTTCAGCACCACTTGCTTGTTGTGACATCGACTTACTCACGTCAACAATTGTTCCAATTGGAGTCGGGGGAGTATATGGAAAAAATGAATCTATTTGGTTCCAATTAATCGGATATTTCCCTGCAATCATGATAGAATCCCCGCGACGAATAGGTACAGCACGCTTCCTGACACTGATATTATTAATCATCGTGCCATTGGAACTGGTATCCTTAAACATCAGTTGACTCCCATCATAATATATTGTACCATGCATATTGCTGGCATATTTACATCTTTGATCAAGATATATGTCGCAATTTGGAGAACGACCAATGGTTACCTCTCTTAGATTCATTCTTTCCTCAAAATTTGTTATTTAACAATGAATGGCATTGCTTTCTTGTTATTTTGATCATATAGTGCAAAGATTCCTTGACCATCGATAACATATTCAACTCTGGTCGTGTTGTTTACACTCGTTTCACTACCTTGGGCAGAGAACTTCTTCATGTCAAAAATATCGGCACTGAAACTATATGTGGTCTTTTTCTTTACGACCGATTTGTCAACTTTAACGAGAATCAGGTGGTCATTTGATATATGTTTAGGATTATAGTACTCAACAATTATTTTTGTAGATCCACTCTCTTTGGGAACAACAACTTTGTGGTTGATGCTGTCAAGAATCAATGTACTCCCTTTTTTTACAACCCCAACAGAATCGGTTGCAACACGGTTAATTACCACTTCACCCTCTTTCAAAAGTATATCAAACTTCGGCTTAAACTCAGAATTTTCTTCCTTGGTATATTCCGTAATATCAGCAAACTTCAACATTTGAGAAGCACCTGTCTGCTGCTGGATAATCAGATAATTACTACCATCTGCAAAATTTCGTTCAACTATTATGCCCCTAAATGTTCCACTACTTTTAGTTCTTACGACATCAACCAACTCGCTCTGTTCAATTATGTCTTGATTAGGATTAAGGGGCTTATAGAAATATTTGGTCACATTGTCAATGTCAAACGTTTCTACCATTCCGCTATTCGTATATAAACTGAGAGTATTATAAGATTCTCCAGCATATTGACCGCGAACTTCTTGCCCATTTTTCATCTGGTAAATTCTGTCAATTCCAGAAAGTGCAGTTTTTTCACGCTTATCTGCTTTAACGGACTCTATGTCTTCCCAACTGAAATTATAAGTATTAGGAGTCAACTCCAAATACTTGATGTTTAAACCCTTTTCAAGTACCCTAACTTTCATTACTGAGGGATGGCTAATCTTAAATTCGTTTTCGAATACACTCGTATCATCAATAACAGCAACAGAATCGTTATCATCATAGTTATTACTGTGATTAAAAATAACTTCATTAAGAGTGAGTGTTCGTGTATCACCTACTCCATTAAAGGCATCGTTCTTTTCTGCCCACTCAATCCATTTTTTGTCAAGGTCACTAATTTTGTAAACACGTTCCGTTGTAGTAGCATTTTTGCCACTAACACAGATAATAGCGCTTTCACTACGGAAGGTAATATTATCGTTCTTGTCCTGCTTTTGAATATATCCATTCAGTACACTTCCGTTTTTCAAATACACTTTTTGTACCACCACGGCTTTGGCCATACTAATGTATAGCGCAGACAACATAACATAAAATAATAATCTTTTCATATCATTCAATATTTATTTAACTCTATGAGCGTTCTCAATAATATCTTTTATATACTTTGCTTTTATTCCGTAATTGAATCCTTGGGTTTTAGCAGAGCCGCTATTCAAAACACCTATTAGCATACCATTTTCATTAAAAATGGGCGAACCACTTGCACCGCCATAAGATGCAGCATCAAACCCAAATTGATATTCATTACTAACATGTATTATACTACCTCCGCGTGCTAAAACTTGAATTCCCTTTTCTGATTTCAAGTCTTGCAAGCCAATTCCTTGGGGGTAACCTAATGTATACATATGTTTACCGACCTCTATCGCTGTTTCATTTACATCCATCGAATCTTTAACATTAATGAAGCGACTATTTCTCGGAAGTTCGCCTTTATCTGACTGAACTAACGATACATCAATGTTAATATCATCACCAGCCGATACAACACGACAGCGTGTTACATTTTCTGTTGAGAAATATTTTCCATTAGGGATGAACAACAGACCGTCTAATTTCCCTTCTACTTTTATTTGTGAAGTATAAGCGTCTAACATCGATTCCTCATTTCCGCCAAGTACCATAATTTCCAAATCCTTTTTGGCTGCATATTGATGAAAAACATCTTTACAATATCCTTCGATATTTTCTATTATATTATCAAACAGCCAAGGCTTAGTTACATGTAAATTAGTAACAATATGACCATCTTCAGAGACGAAAAAACCTGTGGCAAAAGATATTATATCTCCATATTGAGAATGTCCTTCCGGAATTAGATGTTCTCCATCCCATTGAAACTTACTAGGGATACCTGCGCTCCTGAGGATATCCGGATTAAGATTGCCAGCAGTAACTTCATAGTGATATTGTCCAACAAGCATAACGATTGAGGTGTTATAATTTGTATATAACTCCGAATCGGTATAGGTCTTAGTACGTCCTTCTATGGCTTTGTAGATTCCGAATCCGACTCCTACAAGGATGAGCAATGAGGCTGCAATACCTAACACATATTTCCATGTTTCACTTGGCCAAGGAAGTTTGCTGAGGTCAACAGGAACCCCTCCACATACAACTGCACTACTTTTCTTAATTCTATAAGGAGTGTTCGATTGGATTTTTGTGCCATCAACCGTAGTTCCGTTTCTGCTATGGTCAAAGATATACATTTTCCCATCACGTCCATGCTTTACAGTAGCATGATAACGACTTACCGTAGAACCAGATATCTGGAAGTCATTGTTGAAATGACTTCCGATACCATACAATCCTTGGTAAGCAGAGTTGTCCTCAGGCATTGGCACCTGGCTCCATTGCAATTCAACATCGGCGAAGCGAATAGCATCGCCACGTCTAACATTTACGGGCTTGTTAGGCTTTATTTGCTGGTTCATGATGAAGGTGCCGTTACGGCTTCCTTTGTCTTCCAGCATAATATCTCCACTATTCAATAGCGTTAACTCTGCGTGAAGAGAACTCACTCTGTCACTATGCATAACGATGTCGCATGACGCATCGCGACCTATCTTTAATAATCTCATAACTGTAATTCTTAAGTTAATTAATGATCGCCTCTTGTACTCTCCTTTTTGGGGTCAGGATGTTTGCCCTTATATTTACATTCAGATATAGGTTTATCGCAAGTTAAGCACTTTTTAACAGGTTCTGTTTTCTTTCCCTGTTGTTTCTTCTTGTCAGGTGTTGTAGGATGCTTGCCTTTATACTGACATTCAGAAACCGGTTTTTTGCAGGTTTGGCAAGTATCTACCTTCTGCTGGGTCGGTTCTGGGTGTTTGCCCTTGAATTCACAATCAGATACTGGTTTTTTGCATATCTCACAAGAATCCACAATCTGAGTTTGCGTATTGGATGAATCTCCACCTGTGTTGGTATTAGAATCTCCAGAGAGTAATGAATAGGCAATTATACCCCCGACAATAACAGCAAGAGCAATCAATCCATAGATGACATATTGCATAATACTTACTGGTTTCGGGATTTGATTCCAGTCCAAACGATAGACATGTGCGAACGAGATGTTATCCTTACGCGTTACAGGTACTGCAACGTTGGGGGATATTTTAATACCATTTACGTACGTTCCATTCCGACTTTGGTCAGTAATGGTCATTTTGCCGGATGGCATGACGGTCAAAGTGGCATGTCTTCGGCTTGTAGCATCAGAGTTGTCGTTAATAACGATGTCACAGCCAGCCTCTCTTCCGATAGAATAAACCTTCATTTTCATATTTATTTATTTTTTTTGATTATTTTCTTGATGGAATCAACTGGAGCAATGTTGCTGGTAGAAATCAAACTGGCCTGTTTGTCAATATCAGCAATAGACTTTTTCATGTTCTTAATTTGTTCACTTTGTTTCACAACAGAATCTTTCATCTGTCTGAGACTGTCATTAACTACTGTATTGCTTTCGGCAGATGTACCACCACATTGCATAATATTACATGCTATGCTAATGACGAGAAGGGCTATCAGGCCCAACATTGTAATTTTTGTTTGTTTTGACATTATAGGTCTGAGTTTTGAGTTTATTTTTGTTTCTATTATTGCGATTGTAAGATTGTCATGACCACCTCCTGAAGTTCGTCCTATATTATCCACAAAGGTGGCAACGTCATCAGTTATGCTACCTAACTTACCTTTTTTGTTGCTTACCATTTTTATGAAGTCCTTTTCAGGCATAGATCCATGAATGCCGTCAGAACAGAGCACAAACCTATCGCCCTTTTCATAACTTACTTCATGTATCTCTACTTCAACATCAGGTTTTATACCTAATGCACGGGTGATAACATTTGACTGCGCTGATAGTCTGGCTTGTTCTTCGGTAATGACACCTTGAGAAACCATATCAAACACCATCGAATGATCAAATGTGCGGAATACTTTCTTGGTGCCACGTAGTTGATAGACTCGGCTGTCACCTACATGTGCAATATAAGCAGACTTCTCTGAGATTAATAGTACGGTAGCAGTAGATCCCATCCCCTTTAAAGCCTCATTACTATTTCCTGCCTCTATAATTGCCATATTAGCCCTTCGTATGGCTTTGATGATAATATTTGGCACTTCCTCATCCTTGCTGGCTTCCGAAATACCTGCTACAATCTCCTTAACAGCAATTGTCGAGGCAGTCTTTCCTCCAGGTCCACCTCCCATTCCATCACAGACAGTAACAAGATAACCGTAATTCGTATCCTGCCAGCCATAAGAATCTTGATTCTCCGGTCTGCCTCCAATCCGAGACTCTGCAAATGCAGTCAACAATTCATTGCCCTCGGTATATATTTTCTGCAATTCCATATTATGTCAAATTAAAATAAGTATAATAAGAAAGATGATAAAAGCAATTGCCACAATAATGGAAATCACCATAACTATATGGCTCTGTATCCATTTGGAAACACGTTCAGTCAATGGAGGGTCAGGAAGAAGTGCATTGTTGATGGCATTTTTGAACTCAAGGGCTGTCTGATAGCGCTTGGATTGTTCTTTCTCCGTTGCTTTCCAAATGACGTTCATCAATTTTCTCGGAATAGCCGGGTTTGATGGTAACGCTTCTGATATTTGTCTTGCAAGCGTTTCAGCCTCCGAATCGCTATCCATTGGATTTTCACCCGCTAAAAGTTCGTAGAACGTTATGCCCAACTCATATATGTCTGTTGTCGCATTAATTGGATTGGCTGTATTGCCTTCTTCTCGCTTAATCTGCTCTGGCGCAGAATATTGAGGTGTCCCTATAAAACCATAAGAAGAGAACTTATTGCCTCCATTCATACGTGAAATGCCTAAATCCATCAACCTTACATTTGACCCATTCTCTATCATTATATTCGATGGCTTAATATCACGATGTATCACTCCCCTTGAATGAACATAATCAAGAGCGTCAAGAACAGAGCAAATGGCATTGCATATTTTTTCAACCCTATTGGGCGAATCTGCAAATCCCTTTACATATTTGTCAATATCCTCACCTTGAACAAAATTACTAAGGATGAAAATCGGACCATTGTCTGGAGCGTACTCGCAGCATCCTATCATCTCTACGAGATTAGGATGCCTGAAAGCAAGAGATGCTTCCAATTTGGCACGTTCACGTATCATCTTGTTGTTCGCATAGAAATCTTTAACCCGTTTTACGGCAATCATTGCTCCATTCTTGCATCGATAACCTCTATAAACGTCGCCCATGGCTCCGCTTCCCAAAGGAGGTTCCATAGGGTTATAGCAATACCACTCGCCCATTACATATAAATATATATAAGGGTCATTTTTCCTTTGTACTACGGTCTTTTTTACTGGTTGTGGCATTTCTTTAGAGTAGTTATTGTACCTTTATATTACTTCTTCGCAAATTATCAATCCACTTCTTGTAATCTTCAAGATAGGCATCAATCATATTTACATACTTCTGATCATTGGCATCTATTGCATATTCTCTGGCCTTGTCAAAAAAAGATTTTGATTTCCTGCGCTCCGCAACTTCTGCCGATAATCCTTCTATACGTTGGTCGGCTTTCCAGAAATCACAAGCCAACTCATAAAGGGAATGATAGTCACTCCCATCTTGTTCTACAGATTTCATTAGAAGTTGATGAGCCTTTTTGTCATCAAAGGATATGCGAAGAGATTGCTGAAGGATTTTGATGGAATCTGGACAAAAGTCTGTCGGCTTGTAACTATAATACAGTCTGCTCAAAAGATAGGTGGCTTTTGCATCACCATCATCAGATAACTTTTTAAGGTCATCTAAACCCTGAGAAGATGAAGAGATGTCATGAAGAGATGTTACGGCTGATGTGTAATCTGAAGTCTGAGCCATAAGTGGATTCGGCTCTGGAATGGGATTTGATGGCTTCAAAATCAAAACACCTGCTATGGAACACGCTGCTATACCGCCAATAATGTAATTATATAGCGGCTTCCATTCGAATCCACCATCATCATTTAGATTGATACGCTCCAAAGCCACTCTGAACTCGGCTGCACTTTGAAATCTTTTAGCCCTAGACTTCTCTGTCGCTTGTGCTACTACAGCCCGCAAGCCTTTATGCTTAATAAGTTTCAATGGCAGTGGTGCATGTAGTTGCTTCTGCAAGATGTCACTTCGGTCTCCTTCAAATGGAACGTGACCCACAACGCACTGAAACAGGAGGATGCCAACGGCATAAATATCTGTAGTTTGATTCTGTTCATTGATGGCACCGAGCACCAACTCTGGGGCGGCATATTCTGGCTTACCGACAAACTGTCCTGCCTGAGTAAGATGCTTGTCGTGAGCCGTCAGGGAATTCATCTTTTTGGCTATACCAAAATCAATGAGTTTGATATGACCATCGGTTGTTATCATGATGTTCGTCGGGTCTATATCTCGATGAATATATCCAGCATCATGCATTGTCATCAACCCTGAAAGAATGTTTTTGATTATCTCAACTGCAAAATGATTCACATCTTGCTGATAGTCCTTAAACAATTTCTCAGCAAAAGGAACGAAATGACCTTGTTGGTCAGTTAGTTTCCCTTCAAACATTTTGTCCAGTGAAACACCTTCAAGCAATTCACTAACGACATGATAATGACGAATAGGTTCACCTAGCACAGACCTTTCTTCTGTCTCAATGAATCCTAACATCTCTATCAGATTACCATGGCGAAATTGAATAGCCGCTTCTCTACGAGCCTTTTCTATGGCATACGGTGGCAAGTCGCTGTACATAAACTTGACTGCGACATTTCGGGCTTTTCCTGTGGCTTCATCAACACAGCGCCCCTTAAAAACCTTGCCCATTCCACCTTCACCTAAAGGTTCATCATCTGAATTGAATTCATAATAGATGCCTTTTTGTTTTTCGGCTCGGCCTTGAATCTTATAAAGAGACATGTAGTTGCGTTTTTTTTAACATCATCACATGGGTATAGTTCCGCCATGGTTTCCGCCAGAAACAGAGCCGTCCATACCTACTGTGCCTCCTACGGGAGAATAACCTCCGCCATTGTTCCCCCAGGCTGTTGGACCATCATTATATGGATCGAATCCACCAGGACGAGTCATGCCTCCTGGGAATGGCGGAATATCTTCGGGTTCTTCAGATGCTGTTTCCATTTCAACGGGAATAAAATCCTCTGCAGGTTTTAGCCCACGTTTCTCTGTGTCGATTAGCACTAATAGCAATTCATAGTTATTGCCAACCGTAATAATATCACCATCGTGACACTCTTCTGCACCAAAGTCGAGAGGCTCACCATTGATCTTTGTTCCGTTGGTAGACTGGTCATCTTTAATTGAAGCAATTATACCATTCTTTCCTTGGCGAGTTAATAGAACTGCATGATTAGACGAAATAGTTCCTTCTGGTAGCAGAATATCGTTACCTTCTGCCTGACCAATAGTATTCTTGCCAAGTTGAATCGGCCAAAATTCACCTACACGTGTACGTGAAATAGAATAAAGGAAACCAACAATAGGCTTTCCTGGCTGAACAGCCTTACGAGGCTGAGGCGCAGATGCAGGAGCGTTACCTGTTGGAGTACCTGCTTGTGCTTCCATCATGCCTGGTACAACAGTTCCACGCGCAGCGGAAGATTGGTTCCCGCGAGAATAAAAGTTGTTTGAACTCGCCCCGTTTGGAGCACCACCGAAATTGGTTTCAGGCTCTAACCCCTGAATGACTGTTTTGTTCTGTGACATAGCTTTATGTTTTATGTTATAATCGTGCTAAATACACAAAGCCTATTGCACCCCTGATTGGCATAAAAGATTATAAATTATTTTTCAAATACACGAAAAAAGGCGTAGGTGCTGTTCTTCTGCCCATCCTGGGAACACAGGCTCTCGCATTGCCTCACCCACACAGGATAGACA
>Ga0247610_10000963_pt1 | contig 37451 bp, 39 predicted proteins | sample 174DNAGHGhighgp2_FD_193483 | JGI IMG/M metagenome (GOLD analysis project Ga0247610, IMG submission 193483) | Sheep rumen microbial communities from Palmerston North, Manawatu-Wanganui, New Zealand - 1742 DNA GHGhigh gp2 | ecosystem: Host-associated > Mammals > Digestive system > Stomach > Rumen...
ATAATTGTTTAATTATAATCCGTAGAGCTTAAAACTGGAAGTACATTTTAAGGTACCTATGATATAATGAGATAACGTAGTCTACGAAGTAGACTGAAGCTGGTAGATTAATTGAGTATTAACCTATGTTTTTTATATACATTATTATTTTTAATGTATAAGTCTAAAATTTCAATATCATCTTTATTTAAAATCTTTATTACTTCTTTAGCATTATACATATTTGTTAATTGTTTATAATTTGGTAAGAATTTATTTTTAAATTTTATCAATGAATATATTAAATTAGTTGTTCCCGAAAAAATTTCAGATGTTATATTATTAGTTAATAGATTTTGTACAATTTTATATATATTATTTTCTAAATAATAAGAACAAATATGATATTGACCTTTTTGACTAATTCCCATATCTTGATACAAGCCAATTTGAAATATTCCATGATTAATATGATTTAGTTTAAAATATTGATGATATAACAAAGCTAAATCAATACAATTTGCATATTTATATTTAAAAATTTTATTAACCGAAATAAATATATCATCTGCGCCAGCGGGAATATGTTCTATATTAATAGATATCCATTTAGCTAAGTCTTCAATATTATTAAAATCAGTTAATTTCATATAAAGAAATCTCCTATTTTTTAAATAAATTGAGGTTATAAAATGTTAACTAAAAAAATTATTATTGATATGCGTAATTCTCAACCAGTACATAAACAAGTAAAAGACTTACGTTCAATTAATGCTATAGCTCAACAAATTTTAGATCAATCACTTAGCTATATATTAACTACTGCTACTTATAGTTCATTTTCTGACGCAATTAATGATTTATTTCATAATAATATAATCGATCGAGATATATTAGATGAAATTATTTTTAAACGTTGGATTGCATTAGATAAAACTCAATACTTTTTAAAAGATATTATTCATGATAAACAATTATCTACTATACAAGATATTCAAAATTATATTTATAATATATCTTTAGAAGAAGTTACAGAATATTTATTAAAATATTCTGGAGATATAACTACTCCACAACATTTAGAAGAAGAATTAGGTATAAAATTTAATATTGGTATTGATGTATTTTTTGTACGTTTATTAAATCATACTTCATTTTTTAATAATGAAGTAAAATTATATATTAGTAATCAGTCTAAAATTCCAGAATATATAATGTATGATTTAAAAAATAATATTAATATATATATTAATAAAATTTATACTTTAAATAAATATTTATTTATATAATTTATAATTTTGTTAATAATTTATTAGCTTGTAAATGATTTAATAAAAAATTTATTATTAAATCATCTTTTTTATTTTGCTGTTTTTTATAATAATCAATTCGTTCTTGCGCATAATACATATTTTCTTTAATATATCCGCGAGTCATATAAGTAAAAATATTTTTATATAAACAAATATATTGATTATCTTCAACATTTACAAACCAAGCATAATATTTACTAGTAGTTAAAAATGCATTATTATATTTTAAATTATACGCTTGAAACTTATCATAATCATAATTAATCTGTTTACATCTTGCAAATTTAATTGTATTTATTAAATTTAAATCAATATCATAAAAATATAGAAAATGCAAAAATAAAGTATCGCCAATCATTTCACTTTTATGTTTATAAAATTTTCTAATGGATTGCAAATTTGCCCATGAAAGAGAACAATACCACATGCTTTTTTACTCCTTGATTATTTAATTCAATAAATCATTATCAATAAATAAAATTTAATAATAATACTCCTATTACTATTAAGCTCAGCATCTAAGCTCTAAAACTACTTATCACTATTCCTATATACTCTTTTCATATGATATCCAATTAAATAAGTATTTAAAGAAATACCTTTAAGTAAATATCATTTGTTCTTACTCATTAATACTATTAAATAATCATTATTCTATAATACTTTATCTATTACTATCATATCATAATAATTACTTAATAACATACCCGTATATAATTTTCGAATAGCTTTAAATAGCTTCCATTTCTTATTCCTAGTCTTTATATATTTCCATTTCAATATCATATTATAGGCTGCATTTATATCTGCATGTATATATTTACCCATATTATTCTTAAATAATCCACGCGTCATCCTACGCGATTTGTTATAATATTTCTTCATCGGTAGCTCTCTATCTAATACACTGCAGCCCGATGTATATCTCTCATGTACTTCTTCTACTCTTATTCCTTTTTCTTCTGCCTTATATTTTATCATTTGCACCAATTTATAAAAAGGAATTCGGACAAAATTTTTCATACCTTTCTTCTTTATTTTCCAATTTTTATTTCGTCCTATAATTATTATGTCTATATGGTGCTTATAACAATAATCTACTATCTTCTTACTTACTTTGTGAAATAAATCTTTGATCTTATTTTCTCTTCTTAACCATAATTTATGTAATCTCTTAGTAGTATTATAATTACTTTTCATTATATATTTATTTCCATTATTATCTAATTTTATTCTTGTATCATAAATTATATCTTCTATACCATTTTTAAAATATTCATCTGTTTCATTTTCAAATATATATTCTTTATATCTACCACATAGCATATTAAGACTTTGATATTTACTAATAAAATAATTATATTTATTATTTATTGCTTTTATTTCATTACCTTTGATGAGAAGATTAGGAATATTACAACTGAAGCTGCTTGCAGCTAATATATTTACTCCTAAATCTATTCCACAATATCTTTTCTTATATTTATATCTTTGTTTCTTTTGTTTAAATTTAATTTCATAAACAACATCAATAATGGCTATATTATGTTTAAAATGTATTCTTAATTCTTTAAAAGCATGTAAATTATTAATATGATTAATATTGATAATAAAATCTTGTAATACACCTTTAGGAAAAACAATTATCTTATTAAATTTATTAATATCTAAATTAAGTTTTTTAATTTGATCATAAATTAATATATTTTTTTCTTTCTTATACTTTATGATCTTAATTTTTGTTTTTAAATTTTTAATATTATAAATATTATTGATATCTTGATAATTAATATTACATAATTGATTAGTAAAAGTAGATACATAAGTATCATTTCTGATATATTTAGGTAAATTAGGTCTATATTTTAATTTACCTTTAATAAATTGTTTTTGTAAATTGATAAAAGATTTAATAGTTTCGAAAGCAGAAATGATAGTTTGTTGCGATACTTGTGCATTTTGAGACTGGTATAAATCTTTATTAGGCAATATATTCATAGGATTATATAATTGTTGTTCTTTTATAGTCCATTTAGGACTATCAGAGAAGAAGTTAATTAAATCCTTATATTTAATATTAATTATGGGATTATCTTTAATTTGATTATTAATAATAAGATTTTGATAATGAAAGTAATTTTGTTTAAAAAAGTAGATGATAGAATTGAAGATAGCTTTATTAATTTTACCAATATCAATGAGGTTTTTATAGAATTGGTTATTATCTTTGATATGAATGGTATAAGTACGATAGATGATATTATTTTTATTATTCATGATATGATATTTATTCCTTTTTTTTTAATTTAATATAATATTATAAATAAAAAAGTAAAAAAATTAAAAAATAGGTAAAAAAATCTGATTATTTTTTGAATAAAAAACATATATATTTTTCAAATTTATCATAATTATACTGTTTACACTGCGCAAAATTAATAATTTTTAATATGTTTAAATTTGAATCATAAAAAGAAAAAGTATAAAAATAAAATATTCAAAACAATTTTATTTTTATATTTTGAAAGCTTTCTCATAGGTTATTGTATATTTTACCAAAAAATAGGTTCTCTTTACATTATTAAATTTATTCTCCTTTATTAATTAATAATTTTAAATATTATTTTAAATAAATAACGTTTTTATTAATTTGAGATAATTCTTTATTACATGAATCAACTAGCCATAATTTTAATTTATTACTAATTTGCTGTAATATAATATCAATATACTGATCAGGAAATACTTTATATAAAGTATTATTAATATATTTATATATTGTAAATTTATATTGTGGAAACATATTAAATAAATGTTTATTAATTAATAAATACAAATTAGTATTAAAAAATTTTTCGGCATAATTTAAATCACTTAATATCATACCGTCAACAATAACATTCCTTAATTGCTGTTGATTAATTATATTATTTAATATAATGACACGTTGAGTCACTGTATTAGACATTTTTTTATCAGATAATAAAGACATATATGAATATACTTCATCAAAAATATTATAAAAATCAAGTTGCAAATTATTCCAAATACTTATAGTAATTATATTTACATGTTTTTTTGTTAATTTCATTAATAAATCCCTTCTTTATATATTTTATATAAAATATATAAAATTAAAATTAAATTAATAAAAAATTAGATTTTTATTTTTATATTAAAAATACTATCTTTTATTAGAAAGAGGAAAATAATGATTACATTATTTAAGTACGAAGGCCAAGATACTGATAAATATACTTATGGAGATATATATGGAATTTATCAAGGTAAATGGCAAAAAATACATTCATTTAATGAATGGCAAATGTTAAGTCCGATTAATCGTGAAAATATTTTTTTAGAATGTGCTGATTATTTACCAGATATAAGTATATTAAATAATTTTGCTCCATTTAGCTTAATGACTTATGCTAATAATGATGAGCAGAAAGAATTAAATATTGATATTATTCCTAAAAATCAAATATTAATGATGAAAGATTTTATTAATTTAGATCGAATTAATAAAATCTTATCAATAAATATTAATACTATTGAAGAAAACGGGAATATTTATGTATTACTTACTAATGGAATAATTAATGAAGATAATATATATTATTATACTTATGATTTTGTAAATGAGAATGGTATATTTGTAAATGAATGGAGACCAATTATAAAAGTAAAAGATAATCAATATACTTTAATTAATAATAATACTATATATACAGATTTAAATAAATTAGTAGAAAATATAAATATTTTAGATACTTTAACCATTAGAGATTTATTATTAATTTCGCCAGAATATATTGAAAAATTATTTTTTAATACGGATCAACTACAATTAGGATTTGCGTTTATATATGCGTCTAAAAAAGAAAATGCTAAATTACAAGTTAATAGTATTAATATTGAAGCTGAAGTAAAAGGCATATGGGAAAGTACACAATTAGGTGTTGATTATACTTATTGCTATCCTGATAGTACTCATATAAATATTAATATTAAAAATAAAGGAAAATATAAAATTAATTATTTTTTATAAAAAATTTATTATAATATACATAATATAAAATTATTTTATTTTATAATAATACTTTATAATTGAAAGGATAGAAAATATAAAATGACTAATAATAAGATTAATAAATATGAATATATAACTAATAATAAAAAGAATATTTTACATCCGGATTTTTTATGTAAGCCATATAATTTTATCAATAATGATAATTTAAATAAATATGATATAAAGAAATATGATACTAAGAAATATGATATTAATAATAATAAAAATTTAGAAAATGATTTAAATAAATATTATGTTAACAAAGAAAATATTAATATAGAAAATATTGATAAAGAAGAAATTAATAATGAAATTAAATTAGAAATTAATAATAAAGATAAAAAAATCATTGTAAATGACTTAACACTTACGCAGATAAATGATATAATGTGTAATAAAAATATTTATACAGATAATAGTCATTTTTATAAAAAAGATATTCCTTGGATTAATATTAATAGTAATGATAAAAAAAATAATGATGAAAAAAATAATGATAAAGAAAATAAAATTATTAATGAAGTATTTACATTACATGAGTCGTTAAATGATATCTTTAATAAAGATATCAATGATATATCTTATAATTATAATAGCGATTTTATTAATGATTTTTCTATAAGTTCAAGTATTGATAATAATAATATACCTATGGAAAATTATACATTATCTAAAACGAATATTACTATTAATGATAGTACTAAAGATGAAAATACGTTTTATAATTATTTAAATATAAATACAGAAAAATCTAATATGAATGAATATCCTAATATATATAATTTAAATAATACTTCTTTGGTAAGTTCAAATATTTGGAGTTATTATCCATATGAATATATTAATACTATTGAAAATGATAATAATACTAAATATACAACATTTACTATTAAAACTGATAATGATAATAATATAAATAAAAATAATAATATGAATAAAGATAATAGTGATAATAATAATAGTGATAATAATAATACATTAAAATTAAATAACCTATTATCGAATGATTCTATTTATTCTTCTAATTCTATAAATAATTTTGCATTTAATAATTCTGTTAATAACTCTTTTAAAGATTCTTTTAAGGATTCTTTTAAGGATTCTTTTAATAATACTGTTAAAGATTCTATATCCCCAGTAGAAAATAATTATTTATTAATAAATAACGATTTAAATAACAGCCAAAGTTTAAATAAGAATTATGATATTAAATTTAATTTTAACGAGAATAATAATTCATATTTAATTAAAAATGATATTTCTTCCGCGATTAAATGCTATATTAATATAAAAGATGAATTAAGGCATGAATTAATTAATTGGCAAACTGATAATACTCATGAGCAAAAATTTATTTTGCAATTATTACGTGCGATTGAAAATGTGCCTAATATTTCAAATGAATTTTTTATAAAATTAATTGATTTATTTAATCGTATTCGTAAACAGATATAAATATTAAAAATAATAGATAAATATTTATCTATTATTTTTTTTAATATATAAAAGTAAATAAGTTTTTATTTTTTATAAAGAAAAAAGATAAATATACAAAATATTTTCATTTACAAAATAAATAAATTTAGGGTTGATCGCCTAAATCTTTATCAATATTGATATTTGTAAAAACTCCTAGGAGGTGCTTAACTATTGGCACAATTAAAAAGTGTAGGGTCTATAGATTTAATTAATGGCGCTACAACTGTATATGAGGTTTCACCCGATACACCTTATGCTAAGTTAACAGAATTAATCGTAGCTAATACATCCGGTAATACTGTCTCATGTAAAATTAGTATTTTTAAAGCAAGTACTAACCAAGAAATTGTTATTATTCCAGATTTAAAACTATTATCAAATCAAAGTAACATCATTAATATGGCTACATGTTTAAATGCACATGATCAAGTAATTTGTACAACTAGTGTTCCTGATTGTATTGATATATTAGTATCATGTGTAGAAATGTAATTAATGGGAGGTGTTAAATTATTTAGCACCTTAATATTATTAATACTAAAAATTTTTTATTATTAAAAAAAAATTAGTATATATTAATATATAAATATATTAATATAACAACGATTAATATATAGTAAATAATAATTGAAATTTATAGCTTTTGTGTATAATATAATCTATACTTTTTATTATGGAAAAGAATAATATAATAGAAAATAATTGTTAACGCATCGTCCATTTTTTACAAACCGTCCGCATATGGACGTAGCTTTTTTACCAAAAGGTTATAATTTAAACTTTTTGCGTACTTCAGGCTGGTATGCGCCGTCAGATAAATTATATCATACACCTAATAACTTTTTATTATATCATTTGTTTATTGTTGCCCCAAATCCAGATATTTATATCACTCAATTTGCTTTTGGTGTATTATATAAACTTATTGTACCGTCAGTTACGGATGGCGATATTGATTTAGTTGACGGCGAAATTATTCGCGACAAAAATGATAATATAGTATTTAGTAATAAACGTGCTACTATAGACTATGATGCTGATGGACAACCTGACGAAGATTTAGGATCAGTATATATGCGTATTGGAAATGAATTATATAATATAGTGCGTTATACCACAGATGAAGAATCAACAGCATATTTAAATAGTGATCAAGTTCATATGAGTAGTATAGATAATTTGCTAATTTTACCTAATAATGCTAATTCATTAAAATTTTCATCAGATACAGAACAACAAAGTAATTACGATTTTTTAGATGATGCCGATATAAAAACTAAAAACGGAATTGTAAAAGCACGTGCTATTATTCAGGATTCTCCTGAAACTATTATTCTTGATAAATCAGCTATTTTCGTTAGATCTTATATTGACAGTGATTGGACTAATTGGAAATTATTAAGCAGTGATGCAGTTGCTCCACCTATACAATTAGAAGATGAAGTTACACATCAAATATTTAATTTAGAAGAATTATATGATTATATAGATAGAAAATTAACATTTTCAGATTCTACTGCTTCTAATGATTTATTTGGATTAAAAGTAGAAATTACAGGTACTTATAATGAGGCTCCATATGATCCAAATCGTAATGTTTATGGTGTTGAAGCCTCTGGTATTGAATATGATGATGTTGATGACTTTCCACATAATGGAGATCCAGAAATTTTATATATATCTAAAAATGAAAATATGCTATATCGTTGGGATGAAGCAACAGAATCTTATTATATTGTTGGCTCTAATATTTATGATATTGGCGGTATTGCTGGCGGAGATAATAACCAGCAAAATACTAACCAACAAAATACTCCTTGATAAAAAATAAATTTTATAATATCTATTAATAAATATTATAAAATTTATAAAGAGACAGAAATTTCTGTCTCTTATTTTTTATATTTGTTCCCAATTAATTAAAGGAGATAAATTATCATCATTAAGATCAGTATGTGTAGATAATGCTGGTATTGGAGAAATTAATAGTCGTTTTACTTTATCATTAAAATAATTATTTATTATTATCTTAGCTAATTCATAGCTATTCAATTTTATTAATCTTTTTGCTTCATGTAAATCATTAGATTTAGTTATATTTAAAAATGCAGTATAATCCAATGGAATAGGATTGATACAAAATTGTTTCCATATTTCTCTATCTTCAATTAAAGTCTGTACTCTTGCCGCAAAAGTCATTGTAGTTGATATTGTTTCTCGCCAATGTCTAGATTCAGTCAAAAAAATAGAACATTTAGGTAATCCATCATGTACTAATAAATTAGGACTATTCTCTTTATACATATCCGGGTGGTCATATAATGTAACATAATCAGCTATTTGTAAACCTTCTAATAATATCTGTTTACTATTAGGTAAATGTAAATAATCATCTTCTAATAAATAAAGATAATCATCTTTATCATATTTATCTATTAACTTATCAAAAATATAATAACAGGTTTCACCATTACCATTATGAGTTTCTTCTACTTGTATATTTAATGAATATAACCAATTTAAAGTTTCTTGTGAACAATTATCTGCTAGTATATATAAATTTTCTTTACCAAATTCTTTAATAGTATTTAATAAACATTCTTTTTTCCCAGCGTTAGGTAATTTATATTTAGGTAAACTTTTATCTGAAATACGATATATGATATATAGATCATTCATTTATATATATTCCTTTTTTCTAAAATAGATTTTTTCTAAAATAGATTTCTTCTAAATGTTTTTTAAATATATTTTTAAAATAATTTTTAAAATTATAAAAAAGAATTTTAATCAATTTATTAGTAATAAGGACTAATATTATGAATTATATTTATCATAATGAAAAAAAATTTTTAAATAATTTACTTCATATCAGCAGCAATTAATTTTATTTAATAATGATAAATTATATATTCTGCGTTTTTTTATCACTATAAAAATAATAATACAAAATTATATTGGTATACTACTAATATATATACTGATGAAAATATTATATCCAATAAAAAGTTAATACAAATTAAGTAAGAAAATATTATATTAATGAAAATATATTAATAATTTTAAATTAATTTTTTTTAATTAGTTTTTTAAAGATACATAAAATTATCTATCTTTATTATTAATTTTGTTTATTTTTATTAATTATATTTAATTTTGCTTTAGCTCCAAATAATTCTTTTGCTTTTTCATTATACCATAAAGCTGCTTGTATTTCACCTTCAGGAGTATATGGAAAACGTTTAGTATAACGTTTATTTATTTTACGGTTACGAATGTCAACAAAATAATAATTTTGATTTTTTAATTTAATAACACCAATATATTTAGAAGTTTTTTTATTTTTTTCCATATATTCTTTTTCAGTTTTTAATTCTTCTTTTGTACATAATGTATAATCAATTATATTTATTTTATAATAATTTTTTCCATATAATTCAATTAATTTTTTATTAATCCATTCTAAAGCTAAAATTTTACCTGCATTGGTATATCTAAATAATTTAGACATTGTTGACTTTTTGGTTTTTCCTATAATATTATTTTTTTTAACTATTTGAGCTTTCCAATATAAATGATTATTATATGTATATATAAAAAGATTATTATAGCCTGTTTTATTATTTGATACGTAATGTATAGTTTGTGTTATATCTTGTATAGTTAATAATAAATTTATTTCATTAATTATTTTATATTGATTTTGTATATCATTATTGGTTTTTGCAAATTCTTTATGCAATTCTTTACATTTATTTTCATACCATTGTATAGCTAATTGTAAGCCTTGATCATTATATGGAAAAATTTTGTCAAAAACTTTATTATTAATAGTAATACTTGCGCGCCAATAATTATATTCTAATATTGTACCATTTTTTAGCTTATGCTTTTCATGTTTACGCTTTACACCTTTTATTCCACTTTTATTAGATTGAGTTAATAAATGATTCATACCATTTTGAGATGTTGTAGATAATCGTAAATTATTTTTACGATTATCCCATTTTATACAATTAATATGATCTATTTGAATTTTATCTTTTTTAGTTAAGCCTAATAGCCATCGATGCAAAGATATTATATAATTATAATCAGAAGTATCATTATTATTTTTTGCTCGTACTATATAACCAGATGAATTTTCATACCAATTATATGGTAATACCTTATCTTCATCTTCTTTATCAAATATTACTATAGTACCATTAGGAGGTACTCGAATGGTACTTATTTTATTACGTTCTTTTTGCAAACGTTTTTGAAAATACTTGTATATAATATTATATAATTGTTGAATTAAAGTTTTATTTTTATTTTGTAAACTATTAATAATTTGTTCTATTAATAAATTGTTAATCATTAGTATTAACTCCTATATTAATTTTTATTTTTTATATATAATTTTTATTTTTTATATATAATTTAATATTTTATAAAATATTAATAAAAAATGAGGTTAATTTTTATATGCTTCATAATTATATGAATTTCTAGAAAAGCTTTTAATAGCTAATTAGAATATATTTATAATACATTTATAAATATATTAACGTATATAATAATATAATTTATCATAAAAAAAGATATATACTAAGCTATTTATTAATAAATAGTATAAGATTTATAATTTATAAATAATATATTTGGTAATTCATTAATGGCACAAAAGACATTATCAAATGTTGTTATTCAACTTAGGAACGATATCTCAAACAATTGGTGAAATTAATTATAATATATTTTTGGCCAATTTTAAATAAAAATAATTTTAAGAAATAAAAATATAATAATTTAAAATTTATAATAATTTAATAATTATTATAAATCTAACGTATAAAAATTATTAATATATAATATAATAAATATACTACACTTTTATTTTATAATAAAAGTAAATAAATAATGATTTATTAATTAATATACTTGCAAACTCAAATTATGTCCTTGCTAAGGGCGAACTTGCATATGATTCCACAAATAACGTTATTCGTATCGGTGACGGTACCAAAACATGGGCACAATTAACAGATGCCGCTAATATCGGTCATATTATTGAAGCTGCTGACGCTTATACTCAAGCTAACGGCGGTAAAGACCGTAATCACGGCGCAATTAAAATTGACGGTGTTAACGTTCAGACTTTTGAATTAACTGTTGCAGATACTTCTGTTATCGGTGCTGTTCTTTCACAGGCTGTAGAAGCATCAGGCGATAAGAAGGGCTACGCCCACATTGGTGATAATTATATTCCTGGCTATGTTACTGTCGCTGCCGACGGTAAAATGACTGTTCAGGTAGTTGCTGATGCTGAAAAACTTTATTATCCTCGTACGATTAGTTTCGCAGATCAAGGTGCGCAGAAAACTGATGCAACTATGTCATTCATTTTTGACGGTTCTGCTGATGTCACAACTCAAATCACTTTAGTTGATAAATTCGATGATGATGTATCAAAAGATTATTATTCAGTTAAAGTTGATAGTAAAGGCCGCGTTTTATCAGCTAAGGAAGATACGGAGGTTATTGCGACTGACGGTGCTTCTGCTAAATTAGGTCTTGTTAAATCAGCTTATGATGATTCTAAAGCTGCTAATAGTGATGATAACCAAGGTAAAGTTGCTATTGATGCAGCTGGTAACATGACCGTTACTAAAGTTGCAGAAGCAAAGAAATTAGATGCTCTTCATAAGATTACAGCTACTGGCGATATTAATGATGCTGAAGTTATGACTGGTTCTTCTACCGGTTTCGACGGCAGTGGCGATGCAACTTTAAGTGTCATTCTTAAAGATCAAGCAGGTGTTATTGATTCTTATACTAAGAAGAAGACTACAGTTACTAATACTGGTACACTAATTCTTGATCCATTAACGGATGCGGATTATGAAAAAGATCCTACAGCAGAATCTCAGGAATTTGCAAAGGTTACAGTTAATAAGAAAGGTCAAGTTATTGCTGGTAAACGTTTTGCAAAAGCAAATGATATTCAAGATTTCGCAGATGAAGTTCAGAATGTTATTGATAGTCAAAAGACTGCAACTAGTGCAGGCGCAGCTGATGCGAATAAATTAGTTGTTCTTAATTCTAATGGTAAATTAGATGATACGCTTATTCCTGCATTAGGTATAGGACAAGTTTATGAATCTGGCGATTCTGAAATTTTAACTGATGCTGCTAAAAAGACTGCATTTATTTCTAGCAATAATATTCAGGCTGGTGATGTTGTTGTTATTACTACAACTCTTACTGGTACTGAAACAGAAGCTGAAAAAGCTACCAAACAACAAAATGATGGTAAAATAATATGCCATTAATTATTTATATAATTTTTTCTGGTAATATTTTATATAAATTGATCAGATTATATATTATGTTTAAAATATAATTAGGTATTATACTTAAAACATAATTATATATTAACGAATAGAAAATATAAAAATTGTATATTTAAGATATATTCTAAACTATTTATAATAAAATAGATATAAATTTATTTATGATTAATAAAATTGACTTATTTCTATGTTGATAATAATGTATCCGGTACTGGCAGCTTTGTTTTAATTAAATCTCCAGGCTTAAATGTTACTCAAGTTAATGGACATTATGGACCTGTTGTGACATTAGAAACTGATGATATTTCAGAAAATGCAGCATCTAATACTGATGCATTAATTGATGAAACTGCAGCATCTCCCGTCTATGCTCATAATAGATATATTCAGTAATGTATCTTAAAATTTATATTTACTAAGTATACTGTTTATGGTTAATTAGTAATTAATTATATATTATAAATATTAATTAATTTAACGACTAATATCTTGTAAATTATAATAATTGAAAATTTATTTTATATTTAAAATAAATGATATAGTCTTTATAATAAAATTTATTATTAAAAAATAGTTTACTGAAAAGCGTGTTTATGATTACATGGCAAAGAAAGCATCTATTAGGAATTATCCCTGGCAAGACGCCGCAAAAGTTCTTTTAGACTCCGATAGCTACGTTATTTCCTGTGGCGGCTAATAGCTATACCACATAAAGAAAGAATTTAATAGATATAATATAAAAGATTGATATTAAAGTATATTTATTTTTAAAAATAAATATACTCCAGAGCATAATAACTATTTTTATTAAATATTAAAGAGATATGCCAAACTGATTAAAAAAAAATTAGTTATAACATAGTCAAGTTATGATAAATAATATTTGACAGCTGCGGGTGAGACACAATCCGCAAATGTTTAAAATAAAAAAAACTGAATATTAATTTATTCAGTTTTTTTATTTTATTATTAATAATAGTCCATAAATAATTAAAGAAAAGAGATGAAATAAAATAAAATGCTATTTAAATTAGCTAATAATATAACGAAAAAATTTAGTGAATGGTTTTATTCAGGTATTATTCCTAGTAATGAAGCCAATAAATTAATAGAATGGTTAATTCCTAAATATAAAGATTGGATAAAAAATCATTTATCTGAAATACAAGATAATTTATTTACTTTCAATAATATTACATCTAATGATTTAAATACTTATCTTAATTCAAATTCTTTTTCTGAACTTGACTTTATTGAGGATAATTTCATAATTATAAAATCATATTTAATTAAACATATTCCTATAAATGAGTTAGAATTAAATGATCCTTCTATAACAGAATGGCTTATAGATATGATTGCTGGCATATTAAAAAATAAAAAAATTGCTTATAACGATCGTGATATAAAGCAATTATTACAAAATTTAATAACTAATCGTATAACAAAATTTAATAAAATTACGGGTAAACAATATACTGAAGAAAGTTTACAACAGAAATTAAGTGAATTAATTTGTGGCTATTTATATATACAAATTAATAATAATTATATTCAAGCTGTAAATAAAGGTAAAGACATGCAAGGTAAATATTCCGTATTACGTAGCTTAAATTATCTTCGTAAAGAATTATTAAATTCTTCTATTATAAATGATCAATTTTGTCAAAAACATTTTAATTGTTCTTTAGATGAATTTAATAAGTATGGAATAAATACTAATAATTACACATTAAAACAATTAATTTTAAATAATGATTATACAGAATTAGAAAATTTTACGCGAAATATAATTATACAGCAAATTAAAGAATATACAGAAAACGCACATAAAAAAAGGAATAAATACTTGTTAGAATTAGACAATGATGATAAAATTGGTCAATTTTATGGTGAAATTGATTATGATCCACATACAGTACAATTTAGAGATGCTCCTATAGTTGTATATAAAGATTTTACAGATGCGAATAAAGATAAAGTTTTAATTGGTAAATTTAATGAAGCTCATATAGATTGTATTAGGAGAATTGATAAAAGTATATTTGATAAAAGTAAAGGTTATATTAGCGAATGCTATTATTATGAGCCCTCTGCTTTTATAGATAAAACTAATGGAAAATATAGTATAGATGAAGTAGCAAAAATTTTAAAAGCAGACTCTAGAATAGAAAAAGTATATTTATCACCGGGTATGAGAGGCGGAGCTCTAAAGAGATTAGCGAAATTATTTTAATATTAATAATAGTTGGATTTATTATTCAGCTTATTTTTATTATATAGATAAAAATAAAAATGAGGTTAATAGCAATGGCAAAAAAAAATCTTATAGGACGTATTTGTCAAAAAAATGATTCAGCCAATAATTGGAAGCAACAAAATACAATTTTACTTAACGGAGAAATTGGTATAGAAAATGATACAGGATTAGTTAAAATCGGAGACGGCGAATCTGGATGGAACTCATTACCTTATATAAATCAATTCGGAAAAGTAAATAATTTATCTGTAGCAAAAACTGCTAATGATATTACTTATCTTCAAAATACTGAAGCACAATTTATTATTGACGTAACCTAACAGTTTGACGTAACTTAAAAGTTTAATATAATTTAAAGATATAATTTAACAATTAAATTTAAAAAAGCCTATATTATTAGGCTTTTTATTATATGAAAAAAGATAAAATTTTATTTTTATATAATAGCGTAAAAATATTAATGACTAATTATACAATGTATTGCCATAATTTATATAAATAAAAATGGCAACCAAAATTATGATATTAATCAAAAAATTAGTATAAATTATATTAATAATTTTATTAATTTGTTGATAACAATTTTACAATTAAACACAGATAAAGATAAAAATCCATTAGGATTTGCTTTTTAACAAAGTAAATATTTGATTATTGATGGAATAGATCTATGCGACACTTCATTTACAAATTTTAAAAATAAAAAAATAGTAATTGAATTCCGCATCAGTTAATTAACTCAAGAATTAATTACTAATATTAATATTCGCTTTAATAGAGCCATTCGCAAGCTCAATTACATTGAGCAAGATGAATTAAGCACTATTTTTAAAAATAAACTATATATTGAACATTATTTAAAATACTATCATAAGTCACAGTTACCAGAATTAAAAAATACTGGCAATCAATTAATTCAACAATATAAAAATAAATATCAATAATAATTTTTATTGTAAATTTACAAGAATATACTGATACTTTTTTACCCAATTCCTTAAAAGAATCAAATAATTTCTAATCATATATCCTAATCAATCAATAACTCAATCACTCAACAGTAACTAATATAAAGCTAACTTCGTTAGACATTTATCTATCAATCAATTAAGACCATAATTAGCTACTCTAACTCATCGAGTCAAAGGCCTAAAGCTAAGGCATCTACTACTTTCTTCAAAAAACTTTTTAGCTAACTTAGTTAGCTTTTTTATTTTTTAAAGGCCGTAGATACGTTATATATTTCACTTCTTCTATTTCTAATCCTTCTGTATATATTCTTTCATATATATACTTATTTAATATATTTCTTGCTCTATGTATATCTCTATGACATTTATACCCACAAGTGCATCTATAATTTCTGGTTTTACATTTATTTCTCTTACCACAGCAAGGACATGTTTGACTAGTGAGTGCAAGCAACGAATCATGAGAGATTAATCACCTCTATATAAATGATAATAAAATAATAATAAAAAAATAATAATAGAGGGAAAATATAAAAAAATAAAGCTAGATTTTATATAATCTAACTTTTTAAAAATTTATTTTTTAATGAAGATATAGTATTTTTCATTTTTTTTACACTTTCTTTTTGTTCTTGCCTAATTTCTTTTAAATTAGAATCATCTATTTCTTGATTATTATATATATTTATTTGATTTCTATTATCTATTACATCATTTATATTAATTAACGGTTCTTGTTCTTTTTCATTTTGTTCTATAACTACATTTTTATATGATTCTTTTAATTGATTAACAATTTGTTGATTATTATATTCATCTTCTTTAGTTAAATTATTTTTTATTGTATTAATTTTATCTTGTTCTTTAAAATCTTCTTCTTCTGTTAAATAATGATTATAATATGTATTATTATATTCTCCACGCAATTTTTGCTCTTGTATAAATTCATTCTCAAGATCATTATTTTCAAGATTATTATTCTCAAAATTATCATTCTCAAGATAATTGTTATTAATTTCTGTATTATCTTCTAATTGTATTTGAGATTCATCTAAACTATTTATATATTGCGGTTCATCTGTTAAATTTTCATCTTCAATTAAATTATTAGTTTCATTTTCTTTATCATAATCTGGTATTATATTAAATGTATTTATATTTCTTTCTTTTTCTCCATAATTTATTGGTAATTCTCCATCAAGAATTTTCTTTTGTGTTTCTCTATATTCATCCCAGCATTTTTTAAATTCTATACCGAATGAATATTCTAATTGACTATTTAAATTAAATTGATGATCCATTTTTCTTATTGTTTTTATTACAATATTTGCAAATTCAGATATTTGTACATTCCAAAAATGGATGTCAAAAGTATTTTCAGTTTGTAATTCTCCTGTTAATTTACTAAATTCATCAATTAAACTTTTAATTTGTCCCATATAATTAATAGTTAATTGATGCCGTTGTCTTCCATCAGGAAAACTATCCAAAGATTCTAAATTAATTAATGCTACATCTATTAAATGCGATAATGTTGATATAGTATTAATTTTTGTTTGTCATTTATATATTTACTTTTTATAAATATTTTAGATCATATTTTTAATATTAGATTTTTCTATAAATGATACTTATATTGATCGTTAAATATATATTTAATTTTATTAATATATATTATTAATTGTTTTTTATATAAAAATTTTTTAATAATTATAATAATATAGTACACATTAAAATATACCATCTTTAAATAATTCTCTAGATTTTAATAATCTATCAGTATTATTAGCTTGTTTTAATGCAGCATCTGCGCGCTGAGAATAATGTTTATTAAGATGCCGTGCAATAGATGATTCTGATAACTGTTCTTTAGCTAATATTTGTTTTGATTTTTCATCTTGAAAAGCATTGATAGCTTCAAAAATTTGTCTTGGACTTAAATTATTATTATATAATGATTCTATTACATTTTTAAATTGACTATTACATACTTTACATCTTACTTCATAACGAATTATTCCATCATCAGTTTTTCTTGGCCGAGCCATTTATAATCTCCTTTCTATTAATAATGATATTTATTAAAATACTGATTAAATTTTATATATTAATTGTCTTAGTTAAATTTCGCAATAATCTATTTATATTGCTTTTATTTTTTATATATATAAAAAATAAGCTAATTTATTAAAAGGCTTTAAAAAAATATATTAATTAATTCAATTATATATTTAAGTAAAAATATTGTAAAAAATATTTGTCTAAGACATGATTTAAAAATTGCATTGAACAATTATTAATTATAAAATAATTAAAATTTCTTTATATTGTTTGTTTAATAGCTATAACATTATCAATATAAAGTAGATATCTTAAAAATATAATACTTGAATATTTTTGTCTAGGAGAAAGGTTAATTATATGATTAATTATTAATTTATTTAAAATAAATTTATTAATTCATTTTAAACGAGGTATTTAATATAATGAGTTCCGAATATGAATTAAATAATGAACAAATAGTAAAACTTGAACCGAAATTAGATAACATATATCGACAATTTTGTCGAATTTGGTACAAAGAATCTTATGATAAACAATTTTATCAATTTATTATTGATAATATAAAGCGAATATGTAATGAAACAGATTTTCCGAAGAAAAATGGTAATTATATATTTGCTTTTGATGATACTTATGGACATATTTATAGAAACTTTGAATTAATAAAGCCAACAGTACAAAAATATTTAGAACCTAAAATAGATTCTTTTATTGATACTAATAAAGATAAAATAAAATCTAAAATAGATATTAATAAATATTTATCAATAATTAAAAAACGATTATATACAAGAATGTTTGATTCGCTGACCTATGGATTACATTCAGATGAATTCTTAATATTAATAGAACCGCATATATTAAAATATTTAAATCAATTAAATGCAAAAATTAATAACGAAAGAAGTATACCTAATATACCAGTTAATAAAACTGGATATATGAATTGGTCGCCTGAAGATGATAATCAGCGAGATGCAGCAATTGTTATTGTACATAGTGATGAACCATCTGGTAGTGAAAATGATAAAGTAATTAATAATGATCATGTAATATTTAGTGAATTTGGTCAGTCACATAGCGCAATTATGAAAGATTCACGATATGCACATATATTTAATAATATACAACCAAGTTCTAAAGAAAACATGATTACTCAAGGAGAAATTCAAGCAGGTTTTGCTTATTATATTAATAACGTGGCTTTTATTGATCCTTACAAAGGGATTATTAATTTAATTATTTATTGATATATTTATTACTATTATAATAGATCAATAATTAGTATATATTAATTAATATATATTAATTTAACGATTAATTATTTGTATATTACTATAGAATCATTTTTATATTAAAATGATATAATCTATGCTTTAATTAAAATCAAAGCTAATAGATTTAAAATATCTAATCCTATTACTTTTTATAATCTATTTATTTTAATATTACTAATTATAATATTAAAAGGTAGTTGATTATTATTAGTAGTAGAAATCTTAAAAAAAATAATACCAATAAAAAAGATAAATTTTATTTAACTGTTAAACAAGAAGTTAGTAAATATAAATATAAACAATTATATATATTATTTAAAGAACTATGCAAATATAGTAAAAATTTATATAATTCAGCTTTATATAATATTAAACAATATTTCTTTAATACTGGTAAATATTTAAATTATAACAATAATTATCATAGTATTAAAAATGATATTAATTATAAATTATTAGAAGCACAAATTGCTTGTAATATTCTTCATATAGTAGATGAAAGTTTTAAATCTTTCTTTACTTTAAAAGAAAAAAGTTTAAAATGTAATATTCCTAAATATTTAGATAAAAATGATTATTTTATATTATCTACTAATAAAATTCATATTATCTACTAATAAAATTCATATTAATAAAAATAATGAATGGATTATTCCTTTAAGTAAATTAATATTAAAAAAATAAAATATATTCAAATAGTTCCTAAATATAAAGGTAAAATTTTTGAAATACATTATACTTATGAAATAGAAATTAATAATAATATACAAGTTAATAATAATTATTTAGCTATTGATTTAGGTATTAATAATTTATTTACTTGTATTAGTTATAATTATAATTCTAAGAAAAAAATTAATAGTTTTATATTAGATGGTAAAGAATTAAAATCTATAAATCAAGGATGTAATAGAATTATTAGTAAATTACAAGAGAAGAATACTAATAAAAAATTAAAATATACAAAAAAAATGTATAATATATTAAAGAAAAGAAATAATAGAATTAATTATTATATTCATAAAACATGTAAAAAACTTATAGATTATTGTTCTAAGACCAAAGGTCTAAGCGAACTAGCTTCGCATTGTTTACAAAATAATATAAAAACTATTATATTAGGATGGAATAGTGATTTTCAAAGAAAATCTAATTTAGGAAGAAAAGTAAATCAGTTTTTTACTAGTATACCATTTAGTAAGATAAAAGATAATTTAAAATATAGATGTAAATTAAATAATATTAAATTTATTCTTCAAGAAGAATCATTTACATCTAAAGCTTCTTTCTTAGATAATGATTATATATTATCATATAAAAAAGATGAAAAGTTGGGATATGTATTAAGAACAATAGATAATAAAGTAGAATCGACGTATGTCGATATAGAGAATTCGACATTAAGAAAGAAGCAATTTGCAGGAATAAGAGTAAAGAGAGGACTTTATAAGTCCAAGAATGGTATATTAATAAATTCAGATATGAATGGTGCTTTGAATATATTAAAGAAATATTTATTAAATGAAGAATATAAACAGTTAAATAAAAATAAATGTAAGGTTGCTATCGCCTAGCTATATAAATATAGCTAGTGTAAGTAGAAAGATATCTTATGAAGACTTAATAAATAGTCAAAATATACATAATTTATATGAAGATATATCTACTTTATACTGTAAAGGTGCGCTGGTAGCGCCAATACGAATTAGAGTTCGAGAATCAATATAAAATTGATTATGATATATATAAAGGATAAGTATATATTGAATTGATTTTAGAATACACTGTGAAGTGTAGATTGATTTGATTATATATTAGTACATATATAATAACGAGAGAACTTAATTGGTATAGATTTTTAAGATATTGAGATATTTTAAAAAATATCAGAATAGCGTTTGTACTTATTCTAGTATAAATGATGTTTTAAATATATTAAAGCAAGATTCAAGAATAAAAAAGATTTATACTTTACCGCAAAATAAATCAGGCGGATATGTTGCACGATTAGCTTATAAAATTCATTAAAAAATTTAAATAAGAAAGGATTTGAAAATGCAATATATAAATATACAAATTTTTTAGTACATAATTTAATTAATAAAAATATAAAATATACTAAATTAATACAATTTTTGCAATCTCAAAGAATTAATATAGATAGAAGTGCATCTAAAAAAGAAGTAGATAATGCATTAAGAAAAATATTATTTAATGATCAAGTTATTGATTCATTTTGTACTATGTTTAGATATGAATTAGCCATATTGCCAATAGAATTAGAAACATTATTAGGATGTTCACGAAGTGAAAGATTACGTTGGACAAAAGAAAAGAAAATACCTATAGTATATTTTAAAGATGTATATAAATTTGGTGCGCATTTAATGTGTCCAATGTTTGATTGCCGAATTATTGGTTTACAATTATCTGATAAAATTATTGCTGCTTGGCGTGATGAATGGACAAGGCGTCGAAGAAAAAAATATAAAGTTGGGGATAAACAATATATTAGAAAAATTAGTATATTTGAAGATGTATTTTATAATAATATAAATATGTTTTGTGATAAATGGTACTCTATAGATCAAGAATTAGGTATAGTATTTGAATTATCTTATTGGTTAGGTATATTAAATTATTGGATAAATGATCGAAAATATAGAACTACTACTAGTAGAACACATTATTACGATCATAAATATATTGAACGTATTTTTGAAGGATATCGAGAAAGCGTTATTTATGTATTATTAAAGTCTAAATATACTAATATAAGTTTATATCATCCGCCGCGAAAAGATAGATTTATATTAAAATTATGTGATAAACATAATACTTATGTCTATAATAATAATGAAATTATTCATGCTTATGAAGATTTCTATTTACACCCTCAGATTTATATTAATTGTTCTAATTGTACTATTATACAAAAGCATAATTATTTTTCTTTATGGTGTATAAAAATAAGTAGTTCATTAGATAATGATTTTTTATTTATTTTTTATATACCATATAATTTTTTAAATATATCTATAGATAATATACAAGAATATAATTATAAACAATATAATGAAGGTGTTTTTTATCAAGGTAGAGAGATGATAAAAAATAATATATTTATACCTACGGAAAATAAAACTGTTAATAGATTAAAAGAATTATATATTAACGCTAAAAATTTTTTAAAAAAAGGTGATAATATTTTTTGAGTAGATTACTTAGATTAGCACAAAACAATATTAATGCAACACAGAATAATATTAATGAAGAACAAATGATTGATATTGTAAATTATATTAATAAAGAGGCAACAAAAATTATACGTGATTTTAAATCATTTCTCGATTTAATGGCAAAAATTAATCGTTTAATAATTAATGTTAATGATACATATAATTTAAATCCGGCAATTAAAAAATTTACAATGCAAGAATTTGCTAAAGCTACGTTTTTTGGATTTGATGTAATTTATCAACGAATTTCATATCAAGATTTAAATAATATAGCTAAAAATATAGAAAAATTAAAAGATATTAATATTAGTAATGATTTCAATAAATTAGATATAAATGAACGAGAAGAAATTTGTAAAATAATTTTTAATAATATTGATACTACACAAATAAAAGAAGAAATGTTTGATCATATTGGTAGTTTAATTAGCGATAAAGTATCAGTAGCAATTTCTAACAGAGATTATTTTAGTTATTATATGGATATAATGTATAGCTTTATTAATAGTAATTATCGTGTAAAACAAGATAAACCTTTGCATCATTCATTTTTAATGGCGTGGATCAGGACTAATCAAAATAACATAATACAAAAAATTAATAATATTATTCATAATACAGTACCTATTACTTATGATAATTATGCTTCATATGATGATGATCAGAATTTAAACGAAAAAGGAACGAATCCAAATACTTGGGTAACTTATACAGATAAACAAGACCCAATACATGGAATAAGAGAAAGCGATATAGCACCAATGTATTTTTCATCTATTAGATTATCTCCATTAGTGGTTTTAGATAATGAAGTATTATTTTCTGACGATAAAGAAATGCATCATAATGATTTAATTAATAAATATAAACAAGAACATCAAATAAATGAAAGTACTGAAGGCTTAGCCTATACTGGCGGAGTTAAATCTATTTTAGAAGAATTTGGTGCACAAAATATGGCTATTGGTTCATTATTTCAAGGTAAAATAGCATTATTAGAATATATTACAGATGGTAATTTTGCCACTAATTATAAAATTATATATTGGTATAATTAATATATTTAATTTATCAATAGTAAATATTTATATAAATATAAATATTTATCTAACGACTGATTTTTTAGTAAATATATTTTATATATTGAAATTTTTAAAATCTTTATAAAGATATAGTCATATGCTATTTAATTTTATATAAATAGATTAATATTTTTATTCAATTTTTTAAAAATAAATTCTTATTAACTGTTATATAGATTATATATTATTTTAAATAAAACTATATTAAAATATAATGGAGTTGATTTTTCAAATCAAATTCAAAAATAATAAAAATTTTTCTAAATCTTATAAAATCATTAAACAACATTAGCTATACAAGATATAGCTAAGCAAAAGCAAATTACTAAACGACAAAAAAATATTTATGATTTATTTTTATATTTTACTCATATAGGAAAAAACTTATACAATGATACTTTGTATATTATACGACAAGAATTTTTTAATAATAATAGATATAAAAATTATTATGAAGTTAATCAAGAATTAAAAATCAATAAAAATATTAATTATTTAACTTTACAAAATCATATGTCTAGATATATAGTTAAAGAAATAGCTGATAATTTTGATTCTTTCTTTACTTTATGTAAGAAAAAAATTAAATATAATATTCCTAAGTATCTTAAAAAAGATGGGTATTTTAAATTATGTGATTCTGATGGCATGTTTAATATACATGAAATAGATAATAAATTATATTGGACTTTTCCTTTAAGTTTACAATATTTAAAACAAAATAATTTAAAAAATAATAAAGATAAGAATAGACCAAGAATACAAATACCAAATATTTTAAAAAATAAAAATATAAAACAAATTTGGGTAGTGCCTAAAGGTAAAGGTAATTATTTTGAAATTCAATATGTATATGAAACTAAAGAAAATATACAAGATCAATTTGATCAAGATAGTAAAAATAATTATCTCAGTATAGATTTAGGTGTTAATAATTTAGTAACTTGTGTTATTTATAAACCTAATGAAAATTTAAAAAATATGTTTAAATCTTTTATTATAGATGGTAAAAAATTAAAATCTTGGAATCAATTATATAATAAGATGATAGCTATACTACAATCGAGAAATAAAGATAGTAAACAATGGACAAAACAAATGTATCAAGTATTGAGAAAAAGAAATAATAGAATTACAGATTATATACACTTGCTTCTGCAAGTCAGAAGGCAAGACCACTAAAACATGCAAAAAGATAGTAGATTATTGTTTAGAAAATAATATAGGAAATATAATATTAGGATATAATGAAAATTTTCAATATAAATCTAATTTAGGAAATATAAATAATCAAAATTTTGTAAATATACCATTCGGTAAAATAAAAGATAATTTAGCATATAGAGGAAGATATTATTATCAAGATAAAAATTTAAAGATAAAATTAGACTATATAAATTCAGATATAAATGGTAGTTTAAATATAATGAGAAAATATATGGATAGTAATTTGTTAAATAATGATATAAATAAAAATTTATTAGAAGAAGAAAGTAAATCCGTAAACAATTCTAAAATTACTTATACTAACTATACTTGTATAGCCAGTGCTAATAATAATGATAGGATCGCTGGAGATTTTAGGAGAGTTTTAAGAGCTAGAGGCGTCCCTTTTTGGGCAAAGCCCAAGCGCTTTTAGCGCGTCGCCGAAGGCGAAAATGGTAACGCCCGTACGAATTAGATTATATGAATCTAAGAGTAAGAAGAGTATGATTTGATTATATATAGAATTTATTTGATGAAAAATTAAATAAATATACCAGAAAGAGGAAGAGATTGTCGATGAAAATAATTTAATTAGGCCTAATAATGGCAATCCTTCGATAATTATAAAATCATTACAAAATCGTGGAATTAAAAAAGTATATATTCAAAATGTTTCGCCGTGGGTCAGCAGAGAATATAAACGTATTACTTCGTTAAAGAACATTTCTTTAAAAAATAAAAAATATATAAGATTAATGAAAAAAGTATTAGGATAAATATTAAACCTAATACTTTTTTATTATAAATAATCTTTAATAAAAAATAATTTTTTAAGTATAAAGATTATTTAATTTAGTATATAAATAATCTTTAAGTATAAAGATTATTTAATTTAGTATATAAATAATCTTTAAGTATAAAGATTATTTAATTGTTTTTGAATAAAAATAGTATAAATAAATTTATCTTTTAATTTTTCTTTTTCTTCTATAGAAGCATTATTAATAATATCAGTATAAATTAATTTTGCTCTTAATTCTTTTTGTTCTGCTAATTCATCATCTAATAACATATATTGTAATTTATTTTCTAACGCCCAGCAAAATTCATATTCTGTTATTAATGTTTTTTTATAATTATTAAATAATTTTAAATGATATATTTCTGCCCATTTTACAGGAGAATGTTTAGAAATATCAATATCAATAATTTTTATATTATGTCTAATATCTACTATTCTATTTTTTATCGTTTTATAAGGACTAAGTGATTTATTTAATGTTTCTTTTTTATTATTTTTATAATCGTTATTAAAATCATATTTTTGTAATGCTTGTATGAATTCATTATAATCGTTTTCAAGAGAAACAATTTTTTGATCATTAACAATATATTCTTTATTATCTAATAATTCTTTATTATCTAATAATTTTTTATTATCTAATAATTTTTTATCTATCTCTTTATTATCTAATTGTTTTTTATTTAATTCTAATATTTTAGATACTGCTAAATCTTTCGATGTAATTTTATATGGATTTTGTTTTAATAATTCTAAATAATAATTTATTTTATCTTGTAATTGTTGATGTTGAGTAAATAATTTATTGCAAGCCCAATTAATAGATCGTACAGCATTAGTAGTTTTTCTTTTAGATATTTTTCTATTATATAATTTTAATCGTTTTAAAAACATCGTTGGAGTAAATGATAATGAATCTAATTTAGCTTGTAAGCTTAATATTTTACGTCTTGCTTCTAATATAGTCATAATTAAAAGTGACCTCTTATTTTTTTAACCTATTTAAGGAGATAATTTTTTGCATTGCTTGTTTTACGTCATTAATATTTAATATATATTTTTGATTATCATTTATAATTTTTTTAATATCTTGATATAATTTATTATTACTAGTAAAATTTAAAGTTAATTGTAAAATATGTTCTTGTACTTGTGTATCATTGTTATTTAAATAATTAAAAGCTGATTCTAATTTTATATATTGCGCAGAAGTATATTTTTTTAAAAAAATATTAGCTTCGGCAAATGATGAAAATTCCTTAACTCCATTAACATGATTAATTATATATTTATATATGGCTTTATTTTTATTAATATATGGATTAGCTGCAATATCAGCAATGCTTATATTATTAGGAAATATTGAATCAATTATTTTTTCGCCATTATTTGTAATAGTATCTTTAACTTTTTTAAATATTGATCTATTATTTAATTCATCTTTTTTCCTATTATATTCATTTATTATATTATAAAAACTTGAATAAGCATGACTAGGTAAAGTTAAAAATATATTATTAAATTGTATAATAATTCCTGCACAATAATTTTCATCTAATTGATTATTTTCATCTTCAAGCTTTTTAGCGTAATATGTAGCTACTAATCGTGTATTATTAGTATCACATACTTTATTAAATGTTTGTAATAATTCGTTATTTTTTATAGCATATTTCATAAATGCTTTTTTATATAGTAATCTTTTTATTGATGAAGCAATTCTATCAAATCTATATTTTACTTTTTCTTTTTGGCATTTTTGCATAATTTTATTTAATATATCTATATGCGAATAATATACCTGGATTTTTAATTCTGTATTAAATGAATTCATATTATTATTATTTTGTGTAATTGGAGATTGATAATTTAGTCCTACATAATATTCATCTTCGCCTTGCATACTATTATAAAGATAAGTATCTAATAAATATTTTATATTATCTCTTATATCATTTTCAGAAGATGGCGGATTAAATTCATAAGTATAATTATTTGGATTATTATTATTGATTTCATCAATAATAAATTGATTACATCTTTTAAAAGCATTATAAACATCATTACAAAAATCGATATTTATATCATCTTCATTTTGACTAGTAAAATGTGGATATGGAATAATAGTACTTTTTATAATTTTTTGTCCATTTGCTACTATTGCAACAAAATCTTTATGATCTTGATCAATACCTGATTCTGCAATATGTAAATATATAAAATAACTATTTATTGAATTTTGTTTGCAATGATATTTTCCAACCAAGTCAGAACTAGGTAAATTAGCCGGTGTTAATAATAATACATCAGCAGTAGCTGTTTCTTTTGATAACTTTTCATTTATAATACTAAATTTATCAGCAACACCAGATCCTTGACCAGTGCCGCGGATATCTAACTCATTACATGCATCATGTATTTTTAAACGATCTAATTCTATATTTAATTTTATCCAATAATTTTTTACAAAAGAATTAAATTCAATAGGATCATTTATATCATTAATATTATATTTACGCTGTAAATCATTAAAATCTTTTAAATAAAATTTTTTAAATAAATCGCCACTCCGAGCAGCTAATTCTCTGTGTAATTTCTTATGCATTTCTGGCTTAGGCCAACGGACATCATTTTTATATTTAATAAATATTGCTTGTACTGCTGCGATAATTAAATTATATAAATATTGATAATTATTAGAACTAGCTGCTAATAATATTCGCTGTGCTATATAATTAATTATTATTCACCTCATTTTTCTTTATAATTAAAAGATTAGATTTTAAAATCTATTTTTTTAATTATTTCCTTTTATTTAATAATATTAATAATAAAAAGGTGATATAATTGATAATTCCTTTTATAAAAGAAAATATTAATAAAGAAATTTATAAAATTTTTCCAGATATAATTACTATTAATAATTGTAATAAATTTCAATTAGATATGATTCAAATAGTTCATTTTCGTATATATAATTTACAATTAAAAAATATTCAATATGTAATAGGATATTATGGCGATAGTACATATTTAATAAAGTCTTATATCAATTCATCACGAGCAGTTTATATTTTTCCTCTAATTAATAATCATTATTTAAATCTTATAAATAATCGCGGACTTAAAATATCTTATATTACTAAACATGAACAGTGGCATGATGACGATGAATTATTACAATTTTATATTAATGATACTGATATTAATTATTATTTACAAAAATTATATTATAAAATGAATTTAAATATTACATATGATCAATTTAAAGAATATTTACAGCAAATAATTATTCAAGTTAAAGCTAATGAATTATTATTTAATATTTAAAAAGTTAAAAATATTCATAAAGGATGAAAAAATGGATTTTATAAAAAATATTAATAAAGAATTTTTTTATTTAATGTACAATAATTTACAAACATTAAATAATGAAAAAATTAATATAAAAGATTATCAACGCTTAATTCTTGTAAATGTATTTACTCCGCGGTTAAAAATGAAACCTTATATTATATACCGTGCCGATGGAAATAATTATTTATGTAATAATTGTACTTATTCACATATTACTGATATTATTTATATAATATTCATGAAAGATAATAATTATATTCAATTTACAGAAAGTTCTAAGTCATTAATTATATCATTCGTTGATCATTCGCGAAATTTTGATTATATGTATATAAATGGCCTTTATCATTATAATAGCTGTTATATATGCAATATAAAAGCATTTAATGATTTGCTTAAGAATGTTTATGAATATAATAATTTAAGGATTGGTCTTAAACAATTTAAAAAAGATATTAATCAATTAATTGATATTATTAATTCTAATTTATTAATATATAACTTGTAAATAAATCCTTAATAAGGAGAAAATTAGATGAGGAATTTATCAATCTTAAAAAAGATATTGAATAATGAAATTTTTAATATTTGGTATAATTTGTTATTAATAAAAATTTAATAGTAAAAGGACTGATTAATTAATGAATAAATTAGAACAATTCATATTAAAAGAAAAATTAAATACTGAGTATAATCAATTACATAGTCAATATATTGAAATAATGCAAAGATTATTTCCCGAATATTTAAAAACTCCCTATGAAAGATTTTTATATAATCATAAAGAATACAATAATGACGGTAATTTTTTAGATATTGTTTGGGATATACAAAAAGATGAATATGAAAAAGAAAACTATAATCATCCTACACATATAATGAATTTATTTTATGATTATGTATATAATGATAAAACAGGATTAAATGTAGATGAAAAAGAATTCATTAAAAAATTTGAAAAAATAATCAATGCAAAATGTCGTTTAAATAATCAAGATAATGATTTAGAAGATACAAAAATTTTACATTTTGATAATAAAGATATAGTTATTACAGATCCTTGTTATGTTTTTGAAAAAGATTGGCACGAAGATTGCTCTAATAAATTGAATAATTATATATATCATTCGACTTTAATTGGTGATGTAACAACAACAATTTATAAAATTGATAATAATATAGATATAAATAAAGATTTTTTAAAAATATTCGCCCAGCCACAATTAGGTACTTGTACAGCTGATGCAGGATTAATAGGCGTATTTGATTTAAATGAAGTATTACAATATGATCCTAATTTTTCTACTAAGTATTTATCAAAAGCTTGGTGCGTGGCACGAATAAATAATTTTACAGGTACGGTACAAATTAAAATTGCTTTTGATTTTATTAATTATGAATTCTTTTATTATGTAGAAGGATTAGGTAATATTAATTTTATTGGAGTAATGACAAGTATTTAGCTTTATTGAAAGGACAAAAAAGACATGCTGATAAATTATAAAAAGGTTAAAGAAAGATATAAAAATAGTAGTTATTATCATTATGCATATGTTTTTAAAACATATAATTTAGAAAATGAACTAATAAATAAAAAATATTTATTAAATATTTATAGTGAATAATTCATTTTAGATGGAAATGATTATTTAGAATTAAAAAATAATAATAAAATTCATAATTGTAATTTGTTTATTATATTAAAAATTAATAAAAAATATGTTATTTTCCAAGCTTATAATTACTTAGGAAAAAATAAAACTAATATAGCTTATGGAATTTTTAAAGAAAATATACCACATTTTATTGATGCATTTTTAACTAATGACTATATAGAATTTATAGTAGATAAATTTAAATTATTAATAAAAGAATATAACAAGTATAAAATACAATTACAACGATTAATGGATTTTCAAATTTTTTTAATTAATCTTTAATAAAAAAAATGAATAAAAATAAATGAATATATTTATTTTTATATTGATTAATTAATATCCAATTTGCTATAATTGTGATATAGAATAATTACGTGAATAAAATTTTAAAATTAATTTTATTAAAAGACAACTTTTATAAATCGATAATATTCTGTAATAATATTTATTCGCTTAATTAATACTTTTTGATTTTAGTATGATAAATAATCAATTAGATTATTTATATAATTATTTATTTTTATAATGGAATTCTAAGTTAATTGTTCGACTTGGAATTCCATTATTATTTTTTCTTTTTTCTTATAAAAAAAGAAATACCTATTAATCTAATATTATCAATAAACGCAGTGATTTTTGTAATTATTCTATTATTTATTAATATTATCACTCCTTTTTATTAAAAAATAAAAAGTCCTTGATAAATTAAGAACTTTTAATAAATAATTTATAATGTTTCTGATGAATTACTAATATAAGATTTTAAATAAATTGGATCTTTAAACTTATCTAATGATTGATTTAAAGAATTAGAAAATGAAACTATATTCATAGCATCTTGGTTAGTTGGTAATTTAACAGTCATTTGTAATTGTTTATAAATAGACGGATAACTTTGATATAAACCGTTTAATTGATCAAATAAAGCATAATATATATCTTTTAAACTATTTGCTGAGTTTTTTACTTTATCTAATAATTGATTAATTTCATAAACTGTTTGTTGATCAACTTCTTCATTATTATTATTATTAGATGAATTATTAAATATACTATCCCCGACGGGAATATTATCTGCATCTGCTTGTTTTATTAAATTTTTATTCATTCTATTAATAATTCGATTCAATATTTAATCACCTCATATATATAATTTATTAAGTATTATCTATTTGCATTACTTAATAAATTGGATAATAAACTATTAGTTGATAACGTATTAGTTTTTGCTTTAGTTATTACATTATTTTCAGTATTAATATTATCTGGCGAAAAATTTTTATGTCTAGTATTAGACATTTTTTTATTTAAATCTTCTCCGTCACTTGTATTAGCATTATTATTAATATTATTATTAGTATTAATTACAGCATTATTTTGCTGCGGCATAGGTATATTAGGTGCAGACATTATATAAGGCTGCGGAATAATTTGTGGAGTATTATTAGATTTATTAGCCATATTAATTATGGCTGACATTAATTGTGAATTATTTTCTAATAACTGCATATTAAATTTATTATTAATATCATTATTAATTTTAGTATATAATTGTTCAATTGCTTCTGTTAAAGTCTTTTCTGTTACAGTCTTTTCTACCACGGATCTTTCTATTAAAGGTTTTTCCGTCGCGGATTTTTCTGTCAAAGTTTTTTCCATATTATTTTGTTCTTCATGTAAGCTTTGATATCCTTTTATCATTAAAAATTTTATTGCTGCATTAATATCATTTTTATTATTAGAATCTTTATATGATAAAATAAAATCAATTAAATATTTATGTTCTTTATCATCCAAATATATCGCTTTTAACATTTATTTAAATACTCGCTTTCTTTATTTTTACTCCCTTCTTAAAAAAGAGTCTTTAATCATCATTAAAAATTAATAATTATTAAAGACTCTTTATATATTTAGAACATATTATTATTTTTTAAGAATTTACCGTATTTATAATAACCTTGTGCATTTGCAAATTCTGAATTATATATTTTTTCTACTTGTACTGTATTTTTTAATTTTTCTTTAATATATTCAAATGTAAGTTCTGCACCGCCACCGGTTAATAATATGCGTGAAATATTACCAAGTTCTCCGTTATGAATAGTATATAAAGCTTCAATAATATTATCTGCAAAAGGCTCAGTTGCTTGTTTAATTAAATGCTCGATATTATAAGTCTTTGTACTATAAAATACTTGTTTATTTCTAGTAATTTCGTCCATGTCTTTTAATTCTTTTTTAATATTATAATTTTGCATTAATAAACGTAAAATTTCATTATGAATTTGAACAACACCTGAATTTAATTGATCACAATATGTTTCAATCTGATATTTTATTAAAATCTTTTCTCTTAATAAATTTATACGTACCTTTTAGCTCTTTCTCTTCTATCAATCATTTATTTAATAAAAGATTAGATTTTAATAATATTAGGCTTTAATTAATGATTAAAGCATAGATTATATCTTTATAAAAAATTATATAAAATTATTTCAATATTAACAAATATTTACTATAGAAATTAATCGTTAGAATGATAAATATAAAATATATATTTATTATGAATGGATTTTAAAAATATTTATATTTCCATAATAATTTTAATTAAGATACTATATAATATCTACCATTTTCCATTGTAACAATATCGCAAGTCTTAAATCCAAGATCGCATAAAAGTACAAGTCCGGCAACATTATTACTGCGTGTTGTAATAATTTCAGCATTAGAATCTAAAATATAATTATAATAAGCGCCTTCGCCTTGTGAAATTATTTTACAATTTGTACATTTAATACTCTTATTAACAGATTTATTACCATATTTCATAGTAAATTCAAAAGGCTGATTATTATTTAAAATCATATTATTAATTTTATCTCGTTGATTATAATATTCAAGAACGGGTAAACCAAGTACTACATCAAATTCAGCACTATATTGATCTTCTGCTGTAAATAATGCTAATGCAGTCATTATTTTAATTTTTGTTTGTTCATCATTATCATATTTATCTTGTCTTAATGAAATTTTACCGTTTCTAGTATTTAATTGAGCATTATGACCAATATAATATATCTTTCCTTGATATATAATTGTTAAAGTATTTAAAAGTTCATCTAAAGATGAAATTGCAGAAGTTTTTGCAAAATTACTAATAGGATTACCTACTATTGATAAAAATTTAATATTACGTTCGCCGGATGAAATTTTTACATATCCATAACCTAAATCTAAACCAATAATATGATAGTTATTATTAGCTGATTCAATATTATTTTGTAAATTAATTAAAGCCAATTTATCTCTCTCCTAACGTTTTTATTAATACTAAATAATACAAATTATCTAAATTAAAATTTATTTTTTCTTGTTGTGAACTAAAATTCTTCAAATTATCAATGTGCATTTTATTAAATTTTTGTATTTCATTTTTTAATTCATGAAGTAATTCTACTTGAATGTCAGCATTTGAACAATTTAATGTTAATATGATTAAATTGTTAATTTTTAAAAATTGTGATAACACTATAGTTAAATCGTTATGTTGTTTTGCAAAATAAGAACATTCGTTATTTGATGATAAGATATTAATTTTATCAGTAATAATATTTTTATTATTCGCCAATAATTTATTTATATTATCATCATTGATATGTTCTTCGGTATTAGTAATAACAGTTGATAATTGATTAATTGATTGATTATATTCATTAATGTATTCTTTTTTTAATTGCGTATCAATATAAAATCCATAAGTGATTAATATAATAATAACAATTAATACATATAAAGGCTTCACATAATTTTCCTCTATTCTGTTATGATGATTTAATATTTATTTTTTATAAAAAATAGAAAAGAATTTAATAACTAATAATAGGAGCTGATTAAAAATAGATATATATGATGCTATTAATAATATTGAATTTTTGCAATCATTAGCTGAAATTATTAATAAAAAGAATTTTAATAATATAGACGATGTAAAAGATTTTGTCACTGATTATATAAAAAATAATTATTCCATTAATGATAAAGAAGAATTAGATGAATTAGCTTCAGATTGTGTGTCTAATTTTTATAAATGTGAAAATTCTGATGATTATATTTATGCATTTGAAGATTATCCTTTTGTTGCTAATGGTATGATGATTGATATAATTAAAGATTTAGCTGTTACACTTGCACAATTAACATTACAAGTAAAAGATTGCTATGGCAATAAGCAATTAATTACAGATATTATTACCCAAGCTGTTAGAGAATTGTATGCAGCAGATAAATTTGAACAATGCTTTATCGGTGTTAATGATACTGCTTTTATATTTTTACCGATTAATAATATTAAAACTGTTATTGATGCTGTATTTATTAATGATACTAATATTAAACGAATAGATAAAGCTTTACGCAATATTAAGCAGTCTGATATTAATTTAATATCTGATGCAATGAAATTAGTTAATATTGATACTTTAGATATTGATATCGGACAAGAAAAAGATTTAGATGAAAACTTTTTTAATCGTTTAATTCATAGTAGTCAATTTAAACCAGTAGTATATATTAACGGTAATGTAATTTCTGGTAAAAATAGTCCTACTAGTAAAGAGCGCACTCATCATTCAATATTATATAATGATTATTTAAATAATGAAGAATTACATAAATACGATATAATTAAAATGCCTATGGAAAAATGGAAAACAGTAGATTATGCAGATATTGAAAAATATCATAGTGTATCAGCTGTTATACAAACAAAAAATGTATGTACTATTAATGGATTTAAATATACGCAAGAAGCTGCAGATGCTATTAATAAAGAATTTGGTTGTAAAGTATTTGCAGTAAATTATTCAGAAAAACCAGAAAAGCAAAATAAAATTCGTAGATTTGCTAAAAAAAATATTAATAATTCGAGGTTTTAATTATGGCAGTTAAAGCCTATTTAAATTTAAATATTGGTGTAGATAAATATGGTAATACTGTTTATGCTACAATTTATCCAAAAACTACAGCGGATCAAGTACAAGGTCTTAATGAAGCTATAATGAATGAATTAATTGATTTGCCTATTGCAACCAAAGATACCAAAGGATTAGTTATTATAGGTGATAATATTACTATTGATGAAAATAATAAAATTAGTATTACTGCGGATGATGTAAAAAGAGCATTAAATTATACTCCAGCTGTGGCAAGTTCTGATAATAATATAGCTAGTGAAGCAGATAAATTAGCTAAGCCGGTTAGTATTCAGGGTGTAAATTTTGATGGATCTACGAATATTAATAATTATGCTGTTTGTGAAACAGCAGCTGATGAACAAATAAAAAAAGTACAATTAATTAATTTTATGCCGGAACCTGGAGCAGAATTAATTATTCATTTTATTAATGGTAATAATCATATAAGGCCATTATTACAAGTTAATGAAGATTTAATATGTCCCATATTATATAATTCTAATCCATTTGTTAATATTCATGAAAATCATATATATCATTTTGTTTTTAATGATAGCAAATATCATTTAATTAATGAACCTTATATGGGTTTGGTAATTTAATTATTTATTAATATATTTATTATTACATAAAATATTAATAATAAATATATATTTTATTAATATATATTTATTTAACGATTAATATTGTATATTTCTATAGAATTATTAATTATATATTTTATATATTAATGATATAATCTATGCTTTAATTAAAAGCAAAGCTAATAGATTTAAAATATCTAATCTTATTACTTTTTATAATCTATTTATTTTAATATTATTAATTATAATATTAAAAGGTAGTTGATTATTATTAGTAGAAATCTTAAAAAAAATATCAATAAAAATAATAAATTTTATTTAACTGTTAAACAGCAAGTTAGTAAATATAAATATAAACAATTATATATATTATTTAAAAAATTATGTAAATATAGTAAAAATTTATATAATTCTGCTCTATATAATATTAGACAATATTTTTTTAATACTAATAAATATTTAAATTATATAAATAATTATCATAGTATTAAAAATGATATTAATTATAAATTATTAGAAGCTAATTGTAGTAGTAATATCTTACATATAATAGATGAAAATTTTAAATCTTTTTTCGCTTTAAAACAAAAAGGATTTAAATGTCATATTCCTAAATATTTAGATAAAAAGGATTATTTCATATTACCTACACATAAAATTTATATAAATAAAAATAATGAATGGATTATTCCTTTAAGTTATCAAATATTAAAAGAATATAATTTAACTTTAAAAAGTAAAGATAGATTTAGAATAAAGATACCTACTATATTAAAAGATAAAAAAAT
>Ga0247610_10000964_pt1 | contig 37408 bp, 37 predicted proteins | sample 174DNAGHGhighgp2_FD_193483 | JGI IMG/M metagenome (GOLD analysis project Ga0247610, IMG submission 193483) | Sheep rumen microbial communities from Palmerston North, Manawatu-Wanganui, New Zealand - 1742 DNA GHGhigh gp2 | ecosystem: Host-associated > Mammals > Digestive system > Stomach > Rumen...
ATGGTCTTAGTCTTGTCTTCTGTTTCCGACAGGTTATCGGTAGATCCATCCTGAGCCTCTTTATAGAACAGTGCTGTATAGCGGTTCTCGAAATAGAAACCTTTTTCTTGCTGACGGCTGTGACCATTCCACTCAATATCCATCTCCTTGTAAGTCGGAGCAAACATTCCACCGAGTCCATTAGCGGTCAATGAGAAATGCAATAGATGGTCCGGACCAAGTAGATAATCCAAGACTATGCTTCCGCCATCAGAGGCCTGAGCTGTCATTGTCACCGTTGAGTCACTGATGTTCGATGGTGTGAAGTAAAGGTCCTGAGTGATAATATTGTCCTGTTTACCGGCCAACAGGAAGTTCATCTGCTGGTCTTTCTTGTCGAAGAGAGTGACGTCTTTATTACCATTCTTATCAGTAAAGTTCTTGATGACAGCCTTTGATAAGGTACCGCCTTTGGTCGAGAGCGTCAATTCGACTTTCTGGTTCTTCAGTATGATATCCTCTTCGCTGCCATTCAGAGCGGCATAGAATAATGCGGTTGAATCACCCTTCGCTGCTTCGGCCTCCGCTTTCTTAGCGGCAGCTTCGGCTTTCTGCTTCTTTTCTGCATTCTCTCTCATGACAGCTGCGATACTGTCTTCCTTCCGCTGAGCCTCTATCTGTTCTGCAGAAGGCTGATTGTACCAACTGAATCCTATGAGCACCAACGCAATCAATACAAATCCGATAATTGTGTCTCTATTCATTGTTTATTCTGTTTTTGTTTCTATTATAATTAATGTACGCGCAAATCAAGGTGCAAAATTACAACTTTTTTTTGGCATTACGGCAGAATAACCAAAAAAAATCGTAACTTTGCACTCAGTTATGAGAAAAGTTGCATTATCCTTTGCGGTAATCTTAGCGCTCAGCGCAAGTGCCGCGCAGTCCAATGACAGTCTGAACGGACAGTATTATCGTTTGTTTACCCCATTGACATTTTATCACAATGTGGCAGGTCATACCCTGTCATTAGATGAGACAACTCTGGTTGATGAGGAAGTTGACAATGCCTTGCTTGCAGTGTATCTGAATCGTCCTGATCTTGTGAAGACAACAGAATCGGACCTTCAGGAAACTGGGTCAGTCCGCGAGGATGTCGATCAGCCGATAGAGAATACGATTGATTTCGTGGAACATGTAGAAGCGCCGATGATTGAAATTCAAGATGAGGCACCTGTGGAAGTCGAGGTCCAGAAACCTAAGTTCTGGACACGCAAGGGAGACGGCTTTTTGCAGTTTATGCAGAACTATGTCTCTGGCAACTGGTATAAGGGTGGTGAATCAAATTACTCTGCCGTCGGTTCACTGACATTAGAGGCCAATTATGACAACAAGAACAAATGGAAATGGGATAACAAACTGGAGATGAAACTTGGTTTCCAGCGAACCCGTACCGATTCCATTCATAAGTTTAAGTCGAATGAAGATCTGATCCGTTATACAGGAAAGGTTGGTTTGGAGGCAACAAAGAAATGGTATTATACACTCCAGCTGATTGCCTATACCCAGTTTACCCGCGGCTTGAAGGCTAATGATTATAAGACTTATTCAGACTTTATGTCACCTTTTAACCTGAATGTAGGTCTTGGTATGGATTACAAGGTGGAGGCTTTCGATAAGAAGCTGACAGGAACGGTAAACTTGTCGCCATTCGCAGTGAACTATCGTTATGTTGACCGTTCTTTCTTCAATAGTACAGAGTGGTTCCCGTCGCGTTATGGTATTGACGATGGCAAACATTCCTTGGTTGATGTCGGTTCCCAGATTACTGCCGACTTAGAATGGAAAATGAATGATATCGTGAAGTGGAAGAGCCGTTTTTATGCCTTTACCTCTTATAAGCGAACAGAAATAGAGTGGGAGAATACCTTCACGTTGCAGGTGAGCAAATACATTAGTGCCAATCTTTTCCTCTATCCCCGATTTGATGATGCGGGCAAGCGTGATTCGGATTTAGGTTATTGGCAGTTTAAGGAATATAGTTCAATCGGTTTCAATTATACCTTCTAAAAGTAAAAGCACCCGCCTGAGCGAGTGCTTTTACTTATTCTGCAGCTTCTGTCATATCACCTTCTATATAGAGCCGCGTCATTTCAACAGCGCCATTCGTTCTGACCGTAATAATCTTTTTGAAATGACCAGGGAATTTACCGGTGCCATTGTAGGTTACTTTGATTTCCCCCTTCTCACCAGGCTTCACCGGCGTTTTGGTATATTCGGGAACAGTACATCCACAACTTGCAACAGCTTGATTTATAACCAAGGGCGACTCTCCTACATTTGTATAGGTGAAGGTACAAGTAACAACAGGATCCTTCTCGGAGAAAGTTCCGAAATTATGGGTCAACTTGTCGAATTTTATTTCTGCTGGTTTTTGTGCCAGCGCTGCTGTCATTCCACAGATAAGCAGCAGGGTCATGACTACTATCTTCTTCATAATTTGACGAATTTGATTAATTTCGGGGCAAAGATACGAAAAGAAAGTGAAAAGTGAAGAGTGAAAAGTGAAAAATTTGCTACCGCGATAACATTTTTATTACTTTTCTCCCCTTTTTTCACTTTTTTATGTAATTTTGCACCTCAATAAGGATAAAAAACAAATAAATATGTATAGAAGTAAGACATGTGGAGAGCTTCGGCTCTCAGATGCCGGCAGTGTGGTAACACTTGCCGGATGGGTACAGCGTAGTCGTAAGATGGGTGGTATGACCTTCGTCGACCTTCGCGATCGTTATGGACTGACACAGCTTGTTTTCAATGAGGCAGACGATGCAGAACTCTGTGAGCGCGCAAACAAACTGGGCCGTGAGTTCTGTATTCAAGTCAAAGGTGAGGTAAGTGAGCGTCAGAGTAAGAATCCTAAGATGCCAACAGGTGATATTGAAATCCTTGTAAAGGAGTTAAATGTCCTCAGCGAGAGTCTGACACCTCCATTCACGATTGAAGATAATACGGATGGTGGCGATGATATTCGTATGAAATATCGTTACCTAGACCTTCGTCGTGCGGCTGTTCGTAAGAATCTTGAACTGCGTCACCGTATGACCATCCTGATTCGTAACTTCTTGGATAGCAAGGATTTCATCGAAGTGGAAACGCCTATTTTGATAGGTTCTACACCTGAAGGAGCCCGTGACTTTGTGGTGCCTTCTCGTATGAATCCGGGACAGTTCTATGCATTGCCGCAGTCCCCTCAGACGCTGAAGCAATTGCTGATGGTATCAGGTTTCGACCGTTATTTCCAGATTGCGAAATGTTTCCGTGACGAAGACCTGCGTGCTGACCGCCAGCCTGAGTTTACACAGATAGACTGTGAGATGTCGTTTGTGGAGCAGGAGGATGTGCTTCAGCTTTTCGAGGATTTGGCCCGTCATCTGTTTAAGGAAGTACGTGGTGTGGAGCTTCCTCCGCTTCAGCGTATGACTTGGCATGAAGCCATGCGTCGTTTCGGTTCAGATAAGCCCGACCTCCGTTTCGGAATGGAGTTTGTGGAATTGATGGATGTGTTGAAGGGTACAGGTACGTTCCCTGTATTCAATGAAGCCAACTACATCGGAGGTATTTGTGTGCCTGGTTGTGCTGATTATACACGCAAGCAGTTGGATCAGCTCACTGATTTTGTGAAGCGTCCGCAGGTTGGTGCTAAGGGGCTCGTATATGTGAAGTTCAATGCTGACGGCACAGTGAAGTCCTCCATCGATAAGTTCTATGAGCCGGAGGTTTGGGCTAAAGTGAAGGAGGCGATGGGCGCAAAGGATGGTGATCTCGTACTCATCCTTTCTGGCGACAATGCCAACAAGACTCGTATTCAACTTTGTACCCTTCGTCTGGAGATGGGTGACCGTCTTGGATTGCGTGACAAGGACAACTTCGTCTGTTTGTGGATTGTCGACTTCCCGCTCTTTGAGTGGAGTGATGAAGAGCAGCGTCTGATGGCTACTCACCATCCGTTCACGATGCCGAATCCTGATGATATTCCCCTGCTTGATACAGACCCTGCAAAGGTTCGTGCCGTTGCATACGACTTTGTGTGTAATGGTGTTGAGGTTGGTGGTGGATCTCTCCGTATCCATGATGGAAAACTACAGGAGAAGATGTTCCATATCCTGGGCTTTACACCAGAGCGTGCGATGGCGCAATTTGGCTTCCTCATCAACGCCTTTAAATATGGTGCACCTCCTCATGCAGGTCTTGCCTTCGGTTTGGATCGTTTTGTTTCCCTGATGGCAGGTCTCGACAGCATCCGCGACTGCATTGCTTTCCCGAAAAATAATAGTGGACGCGATGTCATGTTGGATGCTCCTGGTGAGTTAGACCCCAAACAACTTGAAGAGTTGAATCTTGCCATTGACTTACATCAAGAATAATTGTACTTCTGCTAATAATGCCTAAATATCAGAGAGTTGTCTCAGAAATAAACGGTAATTTTGCACGCGAAAATAAAAAAGAAGTAAAAATCTTCAATAAGAGTATTAATTATTTTAAGTATTATGGCAGAAAAGAAAGCAACAGCTAAGAAGGCTACTGAGACAAAGGCAGCCGCAGCTAAGAAGACCACAACCGTTAAGAAGGCCGCTGCTCCTAAGGCAGCTGCAAAGGCTACTTTCGTTGTAAACGCAGAGAATGCTGGTTTCAAGGCAGGAGATGTTTATCAGGCATTGGCAGCAGCAGGTAAGGCTCTCACCGTAAAGGAGATTGCTAAGGCTGCGAAGATTTCTGAGGAGGAGACTCTTCTCGGTCTGGGTTGGCTCTTCAAGGAGGGCAAGCTCGCTAACGACGCAGAGAAAGTTACATTGGCATAAGACAATTAACAGCAATAAAAGAAGGTCGGTAAGCACTGTTTTACCGACCTTTTTTAATATGACATACGACCAACAGATATTGAGTATTCTGACCGATGTGGGTGATAAAGGCATTAGCGTTCAGCTGTTGTCTAAACATCTGTATAATCTGAATACTTCCTTATTTGCGCCTCTAGATATTGAGGATATTCGGAATTATGTTCAACAATATCTTCTGAAGAATTCCAAATTACCTCAATCATTAATTGAGAATACCGGGCGTCGGGGTATTTATCGGTTGAATACCCAGAATAACGCAGATGCCCGTCAGCTCATATTGGATTTCAAGAATCATGCAGCTCAAGAGGAAACTGCTGAATCTGAAGAAATCCATCATCCGGATCTATCCCTTGATTTATTTGGATGATGTTCGGTTGATCTCTTTGTAGACATCTCTGTAAAGTTCAAGCAGACTTTCTGCTGTCTGTTTCCATGAGAACAGTTTAGCACGCTCGATGCCTATCTTTTCTTGCTGACGATAGAAATCGTCATCTTTCTCCAATTTCAGCATCATCTCTGCAATTTCATCTGGATCTTCCGGATTAACCAGAATGGCATGAGGTCCGCCTATTTCTGGCATGGATGATGTATTCGAAGTAATTACTGGCGTACCACAAGCCATTGCCTCAAGGAGTGGAATTCCAAAACTCTCTCTTAACGACGTATAAAGGAATGCAAATGCATTATTATAGATGTTAGGTAGATCGCTATTGACGATATAGCCTGGCATAACAATCATTTTTCGGATGTGTTCAATACCATTTCTACTCAGAATGTCGTTCAGAAAGAACTTGTCCAAATCAGCCATTAGCAATTGGCGCTTGACATCTGATTTCTCCAAATACTTTGAATAGGCAATTAATGTACGCTCGGTATTCTTTTTCGGGTCTGTATTGCCGAGGAAGAAGAAATAGCCTGATTGATTTATGTATTTCTGATAGGTAAAATCCTCTTCTGTCGTAGGTTTGAACCATTCATTGAAACCATTATATATCATTGCCATCCGCTCACGTGGAATCGAAAGCTTTGAAACAATATTGTTAAGTTCAAATTCAGAAACGGTGATGATGCATTTGCATTTCTTCAAAATGCGTGGAACGACCAGCCGCCGATAGAACCATCCGAGATTTTGGTAGAACGAATGATTGGTTTTGTCCCTTGCTTCTAAGAATATGATGTCGTGCAGAGTCAGGATTAAGGGAACCTTGCAACGCAAAGGTGCTGTATTGCTGGTACAATGAAGAATGTCGAGGTTAAGTTCTTTTATGGCCCGTGGCAATGCAATTTGTTCCCACATCGGATAGAAACCATTTCCGATTTCCATGATATGAACATTCCGTGTGTCTGTCAGACACCGGTCTTCACCAGGGGCTACGAATACGAAATATTCATTTCTCGTATCTATCTTCTGCAGTTCCTTGATTTCCTCAAGAACCACATAGTCCATGCCGTGCTTGTTTTTCCTAAAAACCCTTTGTGCTTCTATACCTATTCTCATATCTGCTTGATTACTTTAGCGGGTACCCCTGCCACGAGAGAGTGGGGAGGTACATCTTTTGTTACTACAGCTCCGGCTGCGATCACAGAGTGCCGTCCAATGTTAACACCTGATAAGATGGTCGCATTCGCACCAATCCAGATGTCATCTTCAATGGTGACAGGCGATGTTGAGACGCCTTGCTCATCGATTCGTTTCTCTGTATCCGTGAAATTATGGTTCAAAGCTGTGACTGTGATTCCCTGTGCCAGATTCACATGGCTGCCAATTATCACCGGACCGATAATCGTATTATGGAGTCCAATGCGGGTATGATCACCGATTATTACGTCACCCACAGCATTGTTGATGCAACAGAACGATTCAATTACACTATAGTCTCCTAAATGGAATTTCCGATATGGAGGCGTATCCATCCTGACAGAACTGTGAATTACCGATTTTTTGCCTCTGTGCTGATAGAATGGAGCCAGCATACGGATATACCAGCGAGGACGCGTCTGAACCTGATTCATGATGAACAAGTCAACGAGCCTTTTCGTTTTCGGGTTGTTTTTGAAGTTCTCTCTGATACGTTCACTATCCATTCTTTCCCATATATTTTTGCAAAAATACGAAGATTTCTTTATAATTCCAAATAATATAGACGTTTTTTTCAGTTTACTCGCCTTTTGTCTTCATAAAGAATCTCACAAACAGGAAATTGATGGGTGCACTGATGGCATACATCGGCCATGGTGCCCAGACCTTATCCATGCCAACCCAGAGAAAGAGATTGAGCAATACTGTTTGGATAGTCAAGTTCATCAGGTGACTAAAAGCGAACCCGCCCGCTCTTTTTTTATTTGGTTTTACCTTGAAAGTATAATAGGAGGTCAGTAGGAAATTGCAACAGAAACTGACAATATAACCAATGGTGTTGGCTATTGTCTCATTCATATAATTTATAAGCAATAGATAGACAAGATATTGGATGGCTATGGCTAAGGAACCAACAATTCCAAACCTGTAAAACTCTATAAGTTTCTCTTTCTCAATCATTCTCTATCAATTCCTTCCAACGACAGATGATATTGTTGATATCGAATCGCTTGGCTATCTCAAATGCCTCCTGTGACTTCCTGCTCCAATTGATTTGCGTCGCTTCTTCCAACCGCTCAGCCAGTTCTTCTATATTGCCATTTTTGAAATAGAGACCGAAATCACCCATAATCTCTTTGCTCGTAGGGAGGTCAGAGGAAACCACGGGAAGTCCATGTGCCATAGCCTCTACCAAGACAAGCCCAAACCCTTCCCATCTTGAACTGAGCACATAAACCTGAGCGTTTGAATAATACGTTTGTATTTGGTTAGTGAAAGGATGAATTATAACTCTATCTTCCAAGTTGTATTTCTTAATCAGTGTCCTGTACTGACTTTCTTCTACACCTTCACCTACAATGTCAAGTGTCCATTCTTGGTTTTTCTGTGAGAATAGATGGAACGCTTCTATTAACAAATCAAATCCTTTGTGTTGACGCGAGAAACGACCAACAGCTAAGAATGACTTCGTTGTTCCTGTAGAGGCATCTCCAGGTTTTAGTGTCAGAGGATTGTAAACAACGATAGGTTTGAATGCAGGATCATATTGGTTATAGGTTTCCGCATCATGGTGACAAAGAACGATTGTATGATCCAATTTTCTGAATTGATAGAAGTAGTGCTTTCTCCTGGCAGCCCCGATATAGCGATGATTTTCACCAAATAGCGCTTCGAATGAATTATGGATCCATCCAATGCACTTTACATTGGGCAAATCTCTTTTTATCGTCGCCAATCTGCCTGCTAATGGTGCATGCCCGCCGATGATAACGTCATAGTTCCCATTTTGCAACTCTTTTGTTAGCGCTTTCCTTAAGGGAGTGGGGAAGGAACTATGTGCATATAAATTTGAAGCCCATTTTGATTGGAGACCGTATTTTAGATATATACCACTATATGCTTTACATATTTTTTTATGTATGGAGCCTACTGAAGGATAGGCAAAGAATCTATAGTCAATGTTTGCTTCATCAAGTTCATATAGGGACGTGTCCTTTGCCTTAGGATTATCAAAGGTTACGATGGTTATATCGTATGTCTTTGCTAATTCTTTGGCAATAACGGCTGTGACTCGTTGTACGCCACCATAGCTGAAAATGCTGTCAACAAGGAAACAGATTCTTTTCATGTCCTATATACTTTTAATAACATGCTCCATTTGGCATTCCCAGGATAAGTCTCGTATGGAGTCCCTGATATCAGATGGTGTCATCTTGACTGTCCTGTAGAACGCTATGACCTGATTGATGTCGATTGGCGTTTCATCGGCAGGTGCTTTTAAGATGTAGGACCTATTGTCAAAATCACTGTCTGTTTCTGAATAGATAAATGGAATGCCACGGGCTGCATATTCTCTGTTTTTTAAAGTCTTAATGCGATCGATACCTACACGATGCCTGCCAAGACTTCCGATTCCAAAGTCGCAATAATCAAATATTGTGTCCAAGTCTCCTCCATGTTTTTTGCCATAGAGAATGACGTATCTTTCCATATGATTGTCAGTGATAATCTTTCTGAATTTTGCCTCTCCCTCTTTCGAGAAGAAATAGCCGACCACATGGAACTTGACAATATATTTTTGAGGCTTTGAATAATAATTAGCGAGGCCTTTGACCACTCGGTCAAATCCATGCCAGGTATGTATTTCAGCGACACCGATCAGATTGAGTTCTTTGGAAGTGTTGTTGACCGATTTCTTTACCTTTACGCTTTCAAAGTCAATGCCGTTAGAGATGCGGATGGTTCTTTGGCCAAAGATGACATCATAGTCTGAGAAGGTAATAATCGCATCTAAATGCTTAGCCAGTTGATTCCGGAAAAGTTTATCCTGGAAAATCTGGTGACTGATTCCTTGTGCTTTATATTCTGAGTCATAGGGATAAGTCGGTATCTCCATTACGACTTTCATGCCATCCTTCTTCATCTGTTTCACCATCTGAATGGTAAAATAGCTGGCATTGTGGTTTGAACGTAAATAAACGAAATCAATACCCTTCTCTTTGGCATATTGAGTGACAGAGGAAAATTCAGTTCTTTTCTTGATTTTACCGATGATACCATCACCATAATCTGCAATAACCTGATTGTCTATCAGTCGTTTCTTACCAGAAGTCTCATCCATATAGCAGAGATGTACTTCCAGTCCACACGCCTTTAAGGCATTGACCTGATAGAATATCTTCTTGCTGATGCCGTTATTGGGGTCAAATCCGTGGAATATGACAAATAAAGCTTTTCTCATCCTCAAAATTTTTGGCTAAGGTAGTGATTTTTTTATAAACATCCAAATATTCTTGCTTTTTTTTTGTATTTTTAGAAATAAATGAGTACATTTGCAATCAAAAACAGATGCAATCAGTTCATGAGTGATAAGAAATACAAGATTTGTTATTGTACGCCGGCATTATATTCTGCAGGTGGTGTTGAACGGGTTGTAACGACTAAGGCTAATTATTTTGCAGAGCATTTCGGATACGAAGTGACGATTATTGTCACTGAAGGAAATGGCGACCATTCTTTCTTTCATCTTTCAAAGAAGGTTGAGGTTATTAATCTGGGCATTGCATTTGAAGACTTATGGAATAAGCCCTTTATCAAGAAACTGTTATTATACTCCCAAAAACAGCGACAGTACAAAAAGTTGCTGAGACGTGAACTGCTAAGGATTAAGCCCGATATTACGATTAGTACTTTGCGTCGTGAGATTAATTTCATCAATGACATTCAAGATGGAAGTGTTAAAATAGGTGAATTGCATCTGAGCCGTTCAAACTATCGGGGAATCGAAGACGGTGAATCCTTCTTTTTGAAAAGATTGTTCTCTAAATGGTGGAAAAGAGATATTGTTTTTCAATTAAAACGGCTTGACAAGTTTATCGTCTTAACAGATTGCGCCGTTAGTGATTGGCCAGAACTGAATAATGTCCGGATGATTCCTGACCCTTTGCCTATTGAAGGTTTTCGCAAAAACAGTTCTGATCTAAAGCGTATCATTTCCGTTGGCCGTTATTCCTACGAGAAAGGCTACGATTTGTTGTTGCGTATTTGGTCTATTGTAGAGAAGGAATGCCCGGATTGGCAGTTGGATATTTATGGCATGGGAGACCCGACCCCATACGTTAAGATGATGGATGACTTATCTATCGATCAGCGACGATGTCATCTGAGGAGTAGTTTGGTGGATGTAGAGAGCGAGTATCTTAAGAGCTCCATCTTTGTACATCCCTCTCGTTCAGAAGGTTTTGGGTTAGTGATTGTTGAAGCGATGGCTTGCAGTCTGCCAGTAGTATCATTTGATTGTGAAAATGGTCCTCGGTCTATTATAACCGATGGTGTCGATGGTTTCTTGGTATCGCCATTTAACATCCGTTATTTTGCAGACCGAATCATCATGTTGACAAGAAATGCAGATTTGCGCATGCAGATGGGAGAAAAAGGCCTCATAAAGTCTCAACAATATGGCATAGAGAAGATTGCCATGCAGTGGAAGACGTTATTTGATGACTTGATGCAGAACCATGAAGTATGATGTAACGATTGGTATTCCTGTATACAGGTCTGAAGCATATATCCGCAGGGCAATGGAGTCTGCCTTAAATCAGACGTATCCTTCAATTGAATTCTTATTGATTGATGATGCTGGTGGCGATGGTTCTATTGCCATCATGCAGGAGCTACAGCAAACACATCAGAAGGGGGCGGATATTCGTATCATCTCCCACGATAGCAATTTGGGCGTTTCTGCATCACGGAATCAGATTATAGAAGAAGCAAAAGGTGAATATCTTTATTTCATGGATTCTGACGATACAATTGCAGAGAATACTATTTCTCTTTTGCTACAAAATGGCCTTCAGTATGATGCAGAGATCGTTTTTGGCTCTTATGAAAAGATTGAGACTTCTGGTAAACGGATGGTTTACCAATACCCGTCATTAATATTATTAGGTAAGGATCAATTGGCAGAATATGCTTATCGGAAATATGGCGGTATACAAGCTTCATCCTGTAATTTTCTTGTTAAGACTTCATTGCTCCGTCAAAACAATCTGCGTTTTATTGATACAAACTATTGGGAGGATCTGGTTTTTACATTTGATTTGGTGACTTATATTTTCCGTGCCGTTTTATTGCCGGATATAACCTATACTTATCTATGTAGAGAAAACTCCCTGTCCCATTACCAACAACGCAAGATTATTTCAAAGGAGGAGATAATGAAGAATGTCTATGCTATAGACCATCTGAAAGATACTTCTTCTAAATTGGCTAATAAGGTGTATTTTCCGAATCGTTGTTACAATATTGTGATGACAGATTTCTATATTGCTTGCAATATATTGAAACGACGAAAAGATATACAACCTTTAATTTCTAATAAAGAGATAAAAGCCATCATGCATCACCCTGCCACATGGAGACAGATTTGTACTTTTCAACAGTCTCGTCTTAAAAATTTACTATTGTACATGATAGGAAAACTTCCATCTACGCTATGTGTTGCCACCATTTGGATTCTTGGTAAATTGAAAAAGTTATTATAGTTTTTGCTTGATATTTGTTTTTTTTGAAAAAAAATTGTATCTTTGCAGCGAAATGGTGAATATGTTATGGCTGTTCCAGTTATAGAAAGTGTAAAAGTGATAGAGCATCAGTATCCGACAGGTGAAGAACCTGTTTTGGTTATGTGTTCAGACATGAATGCATATATCAGTAAGTATATGCGCTCTTCAGCATCTGCTTTTAAACTGGCATGTGAACTAATAGGTTCGAAAATGGCAATGGCTTGGTTGATAGAAACTCCAGCGATATCTTTTGTCCGAATTAAGTCTGATCACTGGATGGGGCGCTATGTTCAGCATAGCATATCAGCTCCAGCTTTAGGTAGCAAGCGAATAGAAGGTGTTGTGGATGTAACCTCATCAACATGTGATGATATAAACTCTTCTACACAATTATTACGCCAATTGATTAAGATTGCGTTGTTTGATTTTTGGATTGCCAATGAAGACCGCAATGTGAATAATGCGAATTTGCTATATGACCTTGTAAATGATAAATTAATATCTATAGATTATGGTTGCATTTTTAATACTGCAACTTATGATTATACGATTACTCAACTGACTTCGAATGAATCAATTCTTTGCTCTGATTTGTTTCAACATTTAGTTAAAAACAAAGAAATACCAAATCTAGAGATTGTCTTACGAGATTTGAAAAAAGAATTTTATGATTGTCTTAAACGTAGTCAGGGGCAGATGAAACAAATAGTGGATGAAATGCCAAAGGAATGGAATGTTCCTTTAAACTTAATTAATAATAAGTTACACGAGTTGTTCGATGAACAATGGACTACAGGTGTATGGAATAATTTTGTAGAATGTTTAAACGATAATGTTAACCATGAATAATTTGAGATATAGCATTATTTATGCAATGATTCGTCCTGAGATTTCTGAGAAAGTCAGTGTGGGGATGATCATCGTGGATGGTGAAAAGTTAGACGTGCGCTATTCTCGTCGGAAATTAAATGCATTGCAATTGTTATTCCCTGAGAAAGAATATCGTTTCGTGTCTAAAGTCGTGAGCCAGATGAGAAGAAAAAAACGCATAACTACAGTGGAAGATGTCAATTATTTAATACGTTATTCTAACAATCTGATTGCTTTCTCTCCATTGCAGAGTATTGATTTGGCTCCTACGGAACAGAGCAAGGACTGGTTGTACAAGAACTATGTATATGATGGAGTAAAAGTAGCAGTATAGACAAATCATGGCAAATTGGTACGATAAATATCTTTCTATCTATGGGAAACCCTTCAGTGAGGTTCCCCAGGAGGTCATTGATGGAACACGAGAGCGATTGGCAGCCTTGCAGAGTGACAACCCTATAGCATCTATTGTGGTGATAGGCTATAATGAGGAAACCCATCTTCAGGCTTGCCTTTGGGCTATTAGTGAAATCAAGTGTAAATATCCGGTAGAGATTATCGGCGTAGACAATGACTCCAAGGATCGTACTGCTGAAATTTATGAGAAATCAGGCATTCCCTATTATACGGAATACCAGCATTCTTGTGGCTATGCCCGTCGCTGCGGTTTGCAACATTCACGAGGGAAATACTATTTCGATGTGGATAGCGATACCATCTACCCGCCGATGTATTACGAACTGATGCTGGATCAGTTGATGAAGCCTGGAATAGTTGCCGTTTCTGCAACTTGGAGTTACTTCCCTGATGAAAACCATAGCAAGTTGGGATTGAGACTCTTTGAGATGTGTCGTGACCTTTTTTTGTGGATTCAGCACTTCAAACGCCCCGAATTAAGCGTGCGAGGATTAGTATTTGCCTACAATGCAGACTATGGTCGCAAGGAAGAGTATCGTGTGGATATTATTCGTGGTGAAGACGGTTCTATGGCCCTGTCGCTGAAGAAATACGGAAAGATAAAGTTTGTCCGTGACCGTAGATGCCGTGCTATTACAGGTTATGGTACGATTGGCAACCAGTCCATGTGGCAGAGCTTTGTGCAGCATGTAAAGATTCAGAGCAAAGGCATTACCCGTATATTCTCTAAGAAGGACCATTACGAAGACAGTGAAGATAATCTTGTAAAACCTAAATCTTCGCAATGAGACTCCTCTACATCTGTGATGCGTTGGCTGTTTATGGTGGCTTGGAACGGGTCTTGATAGAGAAGGCTAATTGGCTGGCAAAACAAGAAGGCTACGAAGTTTGTTTGCTCACTGTCAATCAAGGTGAGCATCCTGTTAGTTTTCCATTGCATCCGGATGTGCAGTTTGAAGATCTGGGTATCCAATTTCATCAGCAATACCATTTGCCTTTCTGGAGACGCTTAGTCCTAAATCGACAACTTCATCGTCTGTTTCGGGAACGTTTAGCATACAAAATCCAGGAGAAGGCTTCTGATGTTATCATCTGTACGCGGTTAGACTATATTCGTGATGTCATTAGCGTGAAGGGCGATATACCTCTTGTCTTTGAGTCTCATTCATTATGTCTGGCCAGTCGTTTTGAGGGCGATAGTATTTTGCGCCGAATTCATATCCGGTATCTTCAATTGGCAGTTAGAAAGGCTGCGATGACGATCGCATTGACGCAAGGTGATGCTGACGAATGGCGGAAACTGACCCCCAGGGTTTGTGTGATACCCAATGTGGTTCATCTGAATGAAAGTGGTTTATATAGTGATTGTACCGCAAAGTCTGCTATCTTTGTTGGTCGTTTCTCAAAACAGAAAAATGTTGGCAGCCTTCTGCATATTTGGAGGCTTGTTCACGAACGCTATCCGGATTGGTGTTTGCATATCTATGGCGGATATGGTGAGGAGCAGGATTCTATATTAGCCAAAATTAAGCAGATGGATGCTAATATTCAAGTTCATGAAGCGACCTCGAATATGATGGAGAAATACAGAGAGAGTTCAATCTTGTTAATGACCTCCAGTTATGAGCCTTTTGGTTTGGTCCTTCCAGAGGCGATGAGTTGCGGTTTGCCGGTTGTGGCATTTGATTGTCCCTATGGCCCTGCAGATATCATTACCGATGGTACCGATGGGTTTTTGGTGAAAGCTGGGGAAAAGAAATACTATAAGGATAAGGTCTGCTATTTATTAGATAATGTGACCTTGAGACAAAAGATGGGTAGAGCTGGTCAACAATCCTCTCAAAGGTTTGATGCAAGTAAGGTCATGCCAATTTGGAAAAATATGTTTGAACAAATAATGAAAAGATAAGTTATAGAGATAGTATGAAGAAACGGATTGTATATATTGTAGGCGACTTGTCATATCCTAATGGTATGAGCCGGGTTTTGAGTCAGAAGGTGAATTATTTGGCGGAGCATACTGATTACGAGATGTATGTCGTATTGACAGAAAATGCATCAATGCCACATTATTATCAATTGTCTCCCAAAGTTAAATATGTCAATTTTGATATAAATTTTGAGGTGATTCAAACAATGCCTTTATTTCGTAAAATATGGTATTATTATTGGAAAACACGCCAATACAAACGGCAGTTGACTGATTATCTGATGCAAGTCCAACCTGATATAACTGTATCTGTATTGCGTAGGGAAATTAATTTTATTAATGATATTAAGGATGGTAGCAAAAAATTTGGCGAGATTCATTTTAATCGCAAAAGTTATCGTGTGTTTAATAAATCTTTCTTGCCTTCCTATATTAATACATTTATTACCAATCAATGGAAGAAGAGCCTTGATAAACAAGTTCATCGCCTTGAGCGTTTTGTGGTTTTGACCAATGAAGACGCAAGGAACTGGAAAGGATTTAATAATCTAAGTGTTATTCCTAATCCTATAACAAAATTTCCAGATGTTGTTTCTGATTGTACAAGAAAGCATGCAATTGCCGTAGGTCGATATACATGGCAAAAAGGATTTGACATGTTAATAAGCGCATGGAAATCTGTTAGTGAGAGACATCCGGATTGGGTGTTAGATATCTATGGCGCGGGTAATCCGGCAGCCTTTCGCAAGCAGGCGGAAAGAGATGGTGTTTCTTCAGTTGTTCATTGTCATGAAGCAGATGCCGATATCTACGGTCGATATGCCGAGAGTAGTCTTTTTGTGTTGAGTTCTCGTTATGAAGGTTTTGGCTTAGTGATTGTAGAAGCCATGGCTACAGGCCTTCCTGTTGTCTCGTTCCGTTGCCCATGTGGTCCGGAGGATATCATTTCTGATGGGGAGGATGGCATTCTTGTTGAAAATGGAAATATTGAAAAATTGGCTGATGCTATTTGTTATTTGATAGAAAATGTAGATATAAGGAAACAATATGGATTAAAAGGTAAAATTAATTCAAGACGTTATCAAGAAGATGGTATTATGCAGAAATGGATGGAACTGTTTAATAATTGTTAATCATGCCTATTGTTTTGGTATTAATGACTCAAATAGAAGTTTCCATTGATTCATAATGGTATCTACTTGATATGAATAGGCCTTATTGACTGCCGCTTCTGAGAACTTCTTTCTTATCTCATGGTTGTTAATAAGGTAACAGAGTCTTTCTGCAAATAGGCCTATATTGCCATTGTCAATAACATACCCGCATTTTTCATGATCAACAAGATCTTTTGGGCCGTATGGACAGTCAAAGGTGACGCATGGAACACCATGACGCAATGCTTCGAGGAGTACGAGTGAAAAGCCTTCATATCTGGATGTTAGGACACAGATGGAACTTGTTGCGTATTCTTTGCTGATATTATTTGTGTAGGGATGAATTGATATGTTACTGAGTTTAGCTTCTTTAATGTCTTTTTTCAATTCTAATTCTAAATCCCCTTCGCCAAAAATGTCTAATTGCCAATCTGGATGTTTTTTTGTGACTATTGTCCAAATGTCAATAAGCCTATCATAGCCTTTTTGCCATTCTAAGCGACCTACGGCAATTACCCTTTTAGACTCGCAATCACTTAATTTGCTGATGGGCATAGTCGAAAAATTGGGTATAGTTTCTACACGCTTAGCTTTTTTCCAATTCAGTGCATCACCTTTTGTTAATGTTACTACTACATCAGCTTTCTTATCAATAGTATTTAAGTATTTCCTTCTCGAGAGTTTGTAATAGAATTTTTGAAATATGGAATTCTTTTCGTATAGATAAAATCTTTTGGTATAGATACGGGCTTCGTGTGACTCAATGATTTTGGCGGCTTTACATTTTAACTGACATACAACATCAGCCGTTGTATATCCTAATCCAATTAAAATATCTGGGTTAACAGAATTAACAGCTTCTTCTAATTTAAAACGTAGTAGATGGGAGTAATACCTTTTATACCAAAGTCGTTTTGGATAACCGTATTTGTATTGTATGTGTGAATTAATGCATAAATTGATTTGCCTAACCTTGTCAGATAAGTAGTAACTGTTAGGCATAGTTTCTGGAAATTGGTAACAGGTGATAATTGATACATCATATCCCCAATGCGTAGCCATGTAGTTCATCTTTTCTGAGATGATTCTTTCAGTTCCTCCTTTATAGGATAATGAATTAATGATGTAAACAATTCTCATTTCCAATAAGCTATTGCGACATGTGGACTATGACGCTTATCTTCAGGTGGCAATTGCATATAGTCACTATAGATACTTCTTAACCAAGTGTCGTAGCCAACAGGGACCATAAATTCTTTTCCTTCAAACTCTTTCGGTATGGCATGGTCGAAAACGGAAATATCTACGATTTCTCGAGTGCCATAGGGATTGATGATGATTCCTGCTCTTGACGTACTGCCATAGGGGTATTTTCGTGCTTCTTTGTCCATCTTCCTGAGAATATCATGTGCGGAGAATGGCAGTAAAAGGATTTTCCCAAATGTGTTGATGATTTTTTTTGATAGCGTCCTCTGATAGTAGTTCGCTTTCTTCGTATGCAGAAGTTTGCGCCATCTCAATATTCTGTATACTTGTTCGTCTTCCCCGACACCGTCTATGGGAAAAATGTCAATATAGACGCCAAAATGGTCTTTCGCATATTGAAGTTCGTCTACAAAGGTCCTTGTGTCGTGGACTTTGGCGAAGGGGAATCCGTATTTTTTATTAATCGACATGTCAATTACTTGATAGTAATTACCAGGTTTGTTAAACAAGCTGATAAATCTGTCATAATCTGGGCGAGGCATTGAGATGTCGATGTCATCATCCCATGGGATATAGCCTTTATGACGTATGGCACCTATTAAAGTACCACCGCAAAGATAGTATCTGAGATTGTTTTTCTCACAGAAATCTGCTGTTTTTTGGAGAAGGTCTAACTGGATCGATTTTTGTTCCTCCGGAGTGATAGTTCTCATTATTTCTTGTTTTTATTTCGCAAAGATACTGTTTTTTTTGTAATGGCGCAAGAAAAACTTCTTTTTATTGTTATTATTTGATTTTTTTTATTACTTTTGCAGCATCATAAAATCAATTGTTAATGAATATCGCGTTAATAATAGCAGGTGGCTCTGGTAACAGAATGGGACAGGATATTCCCAAACAGTTCATCAATATATACGATAAACCCGTCCTTATTTATACCTTGGAGGGGTTTCAGTGTCATCCGATGATTGACGCTATTGAAGTGGTATGTATTGATGGCTGGCATGAAGTTTTATGGGCTTATGCTCATCAGTTTAATATTACTAAACTAAAGTGGGTGGTTTCTGGTGGAAATTCTGGTCAGGAGAGCATCCGGAATGGCGTGTTCCATTTGGAGAACAAGGCTGCAGATGACGATATCATCATCATTCATGATGGTATCCGTCCGTTGGTTGATGCTACAGTTTTGACAGATGTTATTCAAAAGGCAAAGCAATATGGTAATGCCGTGACATCTATGCCATATAATGAGCAGATTTTTATAGTGAATCCCGAGGATGAAACAACGACGAAAGAGTATATCCCCAGAGAAACGCTCCGTCGCGTTTCAACGCCTCAAGCCTATCAGTATAAGAAATTGGATGCTGCCTACCATGAGGCATTTGAAAGGGAAATAGGTATTTTTGGCTCTGCCTATACAAATACGATGATGGTGGAACTGGGTGAGACCTTGCATTTTGCAGCGGGATCTGACAAGAACATCAAATTGACCACGAAAGATGACCTTGAGTTGTTCAAGGGCTATCTGAAAATAGATAAAGATACATGGCTGAAATAAAATTGAATAAAATGCATCCTCTGTATCTGGAAGACTTGAAGAGAATATTGGAGATTCCAAAAATAGAGGAACTAAAGGGGAAATCATTCCTTATAACGGGAGCTACGGGATTGATTGGCACGTGTTTGATTGACGCTTTGATGTCTTTCAATCGTCAAGAGGCTGACATTCAAATCTATGCAGTCGGAAGAAATTGGGAAAAGGCGAAATCTCGTTTCGGAGAATATGAAGAAGATGCCCATTTCCATTTTATCGAGCAGGATGTACGCCAACCGTTACCAGACCATTTGAAAGTGGATGTTATTATCCCTTTGGCTTCTAACACCCATCCGTTAGCCTATTCACAGTTCCCTATTGAAACCATTGAGATTAATGTGAAGGGTGCAGAGCATGCATTAAAAAAGGCTTTGACGTGTGGTGCAACAGTCTTGTACCCATCCTCTGTAGAGGTTTATGGTAACGCACGGGGTGAGGACGTTTTTACTGAAGATTATACGGGTCAGTTGAATCTTCTGAATGCTCGATCTTGTTATCCGGAGTCAAAACGACTGAGTGAGGCGTTATGTTATTCATATATGGCAGAACATCAAGCCAAAGTGAAGATTGTCCGTTTGAGCCGCGTCTTTGGTCCTACGATGTTAATGTCGGATACTAAAGCCTCCTCTCAGTTTATTTTAAAGGCCTTGGCTGGCGAGGATATTGTTTTGAAGAGCAGGGGAGAGCAATTCTTCTCGTACACCTATGTGGCCGATGCGGTAAAAGCCATGTTGTACGTACTGCTTCATGGAGAATTGGGCGTACCTTATAACATCTCTAATACGGATTGTAATGTGAAATTAAAAGATTTTGCTGGTGCCTGTGCTGCATGGGCGGGGAAGGATGTCGTTTTCGATCTGCCTTCAGAAATAGAACAGAAAGGCTATTCTGTAGCTTTGCATGCCATACTTGATAATGATCGGCTTCTTTCTATAGGCTTTAGAGCACAATATTCATTTAAGAATTCTATTCAAAGAACATTAGAGATAATCAATAATAGTAATGGGATTTATGAAGCAGATGCAATATAAATGGGATCCCCAACTGCTGAAAAGATTGCAGGAAACAGAATTGGGCTTGCTTAAGTTGTTTGATAAAGTTTGCACCAAGAATAATATTAGTTATTTTGCTCTTTTTGGAACCGCGATAGGTGCTATTCGGCATAAGGGATTTATTCCATGGGATGACGACATTGATGTTGGCATAATGTATGATGACTACGAAAAACTTAAAAAGCTACCCAAAGAAGAATGGGGTGATGATGTCTTATTTGTTACTCCTGAGGATGATGTACCATATCATAGGGCAATGATTTGTAGATTGTATAAGAAAGGTACAATATTTCAGAACGTAAAAAATACCAGATATGATAGGCCCAGAAAGAACGAGTCCTCGTTAAGACCTATTTGGATGTGTATTTTCATTTATAATCGTATTGATAGTGTTGACATATCGAATAAAATATGTAAAAAAGCAATTCGTTTACAACGTATGTATTTTTATTCAAAGGTTGGTATGCATATAAAGAATGACGATTGTTTCAATGAAAAGATAAAGTGCCTGAGGAATGATTTAGCTCATAGAATGATGAATATCGTTTCAAAGCCAGAGCTAAAGATATTTTCGAAATTTTTAAAGATAATACGTCAGCTAAATCATGGTCCATATGTGACGACATTTCTTGGAGAAAGGCATACTATATTCAAGTCTGTTTCCAAGGAACAGGACATGTTCCCTGTGATACGTGTTCCATTCGAAGATATGCAGATTTGTATACAAAAAAATTACGATGAGATGCTTACAAGTCTATATGGCGATTATATGGCATTACCGCCTGAAGATAAGAGATATTGTCATGGAGCTGCAATTTTGGATTTCGGAGATGGTAAAGGGAATGTGTTATTACATTCAGGTCCTTCTTTCTAAGATGTTCATTGTATATTCACAATTTAATTTATGACTATTTCTGTTATAATACCTATCTATAAGGCAGAACAATACATTCGTCATTGTATAGAGTCTGTCATAGATCAAGAACTTAATGCATTTGACATTGAATGTATCTTGGTCGATGATGCAACGCCGGATAGGAGCATGGAAATAGCACGGGAAGTAATCAGTGAATATCATGGTTCTAATATTTCCTTTGTCCTCCTTCGGCATGAAGAGAACAAGGGACCTTCAGCAGCCCGTAATACTGGAATCTCTGCAGCCTCTGGCGAATTTTTACTCTTCTTGGATTCCGATGATGTATTTGTGGAGAATACACTTAAGACTTTTTTTTCTTATCATTTAGATTATCCATCTGTAGATGTCATCATGGGTAACACGCTATGGATGGAAAATCAATTTTTATCGAATACGCCGATTACAGGAGGAAATAATGCTCCATATTTCATAAATGATTTTTCTACTATATGGAGATTGGTTTTGAGACGTAAGATAGATCGCCAAGTGGTAAATAAATTGATTCGTCGCTCGGTGATTTTGGACAATAAATTATATTTTGATGAGAACGTTTCAATGTATGAAGATGCTATCTGGACATATAGCCTATATTCACATATTTCGTCTATTCTGATCGTGCCAGTTATAACATATGTATATGAGAATAATTCAACATCATTAATGCATACGAGTAAACAGCATGCAGACAAACTGTTTGATAGCTTAATTATTGTAAGTGATTTCGTTTTTAGGCATCCTCCAATGATAAATGGTATTGTTATTCATTATTCCGCCTACCGTCTTTTTGTCGCTCATTGGTTAATGATGGCTACTGACATTAAAGAAAAGTATCATATTGATTCAAATCTGGATCACACATTATTTTCTATAAGAAATGCATTGCTATGGGATGCGGTTAAGCACTTTCGTCCATTTTTGGCGTTGTTCTTCTTAATTATGTTTGTTCCCTTGAAATCACTTTTAGGGTTACAATGGTTCCGCTCCAAGTTTTATTTACTTGAAAAGTTGGTTTATAAAATATCATGATGGAGACTTCTTATGCTTAGTATAAGTATTATCATACCAATTTATAATGTTGAAAAGTATATCGAAAGGTGTATTTTGTCTGTTATGGGACAGAAGGGCATAGATGGTATTGTTGAGTGTATTTTGGTTGATGATTGTACGCCCGATAGTAGTATGCAAATTGCTCAACAGCTTATTGACAACTATCATGGTCCTATCCTTTTTCGAATTATGCATAACAAAGAGAATTTGGGACTATCCTGCTCCAGAAATATTGGTTTAAAAATTGCTAAGGGCGATTATATTTATTTTTTGGATTCAGATGATTACATTTCTACGGACTGTTTAGATTTATTATCCAAGAGATTGACATACAATGATGGTCAGATTGATATGGTCGTAGGTAATTCTTATGATTTTCAACATAAGAAGTACTGGCAGAATCAAGATGGGAAGCCTTTTCTGTTGACAGACCATGATGATATCATGCGTCTCTTTTTGCAATTTGAGATACCAATGATGGCATGGAATAAACTAGTCCGACGTCAGTTCTTATTGGATAATCATTTGCTTTTTGTTCCACGAATGATTCATGAAGACGAATTGTGGTCTTATGAATTGTATAATGTCGTCAATTCGGTCGTCTTCATTCCCGAGATAACTTATAGTTATGAAGACAATGCAGGCTCAATCACGTCTTCTTCGTCTAATTATATTTGCAGGGTTGAGGCTTACCATAAACTGGTTAACATCATGTTGGCATCATTAAAATATAATAATTTATATGTCGAGAGATTCTTTTGGGGAATTCACATGTACATGTTTTCCTTAGATTTGCTTCTTCATCATGAACTGCCTTCGGAACTCAAAAAAAGGAATTATGATCTTCGTCAAAAGATGTTAAATAAAACTCTTGGTGATGGTCGGTGGGCTATTTCAGTATTTCTTTTATTGACCGTATTCCCTCCTTTTGTGCAATTAATTCGTTTTGGCTGGTTCCGAAGTCATTATCATGTAATGACATCTTTCTTTAGGGGTATTGCGCTAAAAAGACATTAAATAAATGGAAAAGATAGATTTTGTTGTTACTTGGGTGGACTCAAATGATCCGGAATGGATTAAGATATATAATCACTATCGACCTGAAACTCCTATTGTCAATAATGCGAGATTCAGAAACTGGAACCTTTTTCGGTATTGGTTTAGGGCTGTTGAGAGGTATGCGCCATGGGTTAATAAAGTATTTTTAATAACCAATGGTAAATTTCCGGAATGGATTAATCCAGAATGTGAAAAACTGGTGTTGGTAAACCATTCCGATTATATTCCAGAAAAATATCTTCCGACATTCAATTCAAATACGATTGAACTAAACCTTGGTCGGATTAAAGAGTTGTCTGAGCATTTCGTGTTATTTAATGATGACGTATTCATCAATGCACCAGTTGGGCCTGACTATTATTTTAAAGATGGACTTCCCTGCGATTATAATTTAGATAGTCCATATAGCAATCCCAAACATACAAAAGACAATAATTATGGGATTGATATTACGATGTATTGTAATGTTGCGATTCTAAATAGTCATTTCAAAAGAAAAGAAGTGGTTCGTCAGGCATGGCATAAATGGTATGGAAAACACCTGTGGGGTAAACCATTGTTATTATCCCTGTTGATGTTTGGAAGGGATAGATTTGAACATTTCACTTCGTTCCATATAGAGCAGTCTATGCTAAAATCTATTTTCCAAGAAGTTTGGGAAAAAGAACCAGAAGTCCTTGACAGAAGTTGCACAAGATTCAGGTCGGATACGAATTTGAATCAATATCTCATACGATACTGGCAGTTTGCGACAAACAAGTTCTGTCCTTTGAAAAGGAACGGGTTCTCATACGAGCATTATAATAAAGACATACTTGCTGACTTGCAAAATGTGTTGGTAGAGGAACGGTATAATTCTGTCTGTATAAACGACAATTTTTATTGCAGTGAAAAGGATTATCAATTATTATCTACAATTCTAAGAAATAGTTTTGAGAAGAAATACCCCACTATGTCCATGTTTGAAAAGTCGGATTAATTCGGTCAAGTTCACGGTAGATTGATTAATCGCTCGTAGAATGTTTTACATTCATTCATAATTGTTTCCACGTTAAAGGAGTCTGCAAAATCAATAGAGGTCTTTGAAAAGTGTTTCCTGAGCTCTTCATTTTCAATTAAGCGACATATTCTTTCTGCAAAAACCCTTATATCGCCATCATCGACCAGGAATCCATTAAAAGAATCATTAATAAGGCCTTTGGGACCAAATGGGCAATTGAATGCTACACAGGGAACACCGTGCCTCATAGCTTCAAGTAAGACAAGCGAAAAACCTTCAAAATAGGATGTGACAGCACAGATGGAGCTTTTGGCATATTCCTGGCTGATGTCGGGTGTAAATCTATGGAAAGTTACGTTTTTTGTATTATAGATCTTTATGAGCGCTTGGAGTGTATCATACATTCCGCCTTCTCCATAAAAATCCAGATGCCAGTCTGGGTGTTTGGAGGAAACAATTGACCATGTTTGAATCAATCTGCCGAATCCTTTTTCCCATGCCAATCTTCCGACGGCAATAACACGTTTCGACGTACAATCGCTATATTTACTAATAGGCATGGTTGAAAAGTTGGGAATGACTGCTTTATACTTAGCTCGTCTCCATAATGACCTGTCTTCTTCCGTTAATGTTACAATGGCATCTGCATTTCGTTCTACAGTTCTAAAATAGATATGTCCGTAAATCTTCATAAAAACTCTGGCAGGAAAAGACCGGTTCACACTTGCATCATAGAGTGTGTTATATCTGACTTCATGGCATTCAATTATTTTTTTACCTCGACATTTGATGGAACTTATATAATTTGCTTTAAAACGTGAAACACCGATGAGAATATCCGGGTCTACTTGTTGCACTGTTTGGCTTATGCTCTTTTTCAGATGTTTGTTAAGTTGAACTTTTACCCAGAGCCTCTTAGGATATTTGTATTTGTATTGCGAGAAGTATGGGATATGAAGATTGATTTGTTTGACTTTTGGCGATAATTTGAAAAAGTTTTCTTCATCTGGGTGCTGAAAACAGGAAATGATGGTTACATCATATCCAAATTTGTCAGAAAGATAGTTTGCTTTTTCAGTTATCATTCTCTCTGTTCCACCAGTAGCTGCCATTGTGGAGTATACATATGCAATTTTCATTTCTTTGAGAACGGCCTCCTTAACCGATTAATAAAAGGACGAATATTATTCTCGACCATGATGGCATATAGATAACGTAGATGAACAAATAAGTGTGGTAAATATCTATACAAAACTGAAACAAGATTTTGATTTATGCCTTTTTTGAACCATAAATCAGGGGCTTGCAGTTTCAAGAAATCTATAACTTCTATTCTATCAGACATTTTCTTTATTTTATGTACTGTTACCCATGTCATCATGGAGAAGGATGTATAGACATCTTCTCGTAGTTTGTCTTGAACTTTTGAAGAAAGTCCATCAATACGTAATAGTTCCCAGGTTTTAGCTATAGCAGTACAAAAATCCTTCACTTTTTTCAGATTGAATGAAATAGTTGCAGATTCGTGCCCTCTTCTATATATATTAAGTAACCAAGATGTTCTGATACATTTCTTTGCTTTTAAGTAGCATTCATGTGTAAATGGTACATCTTGGATGTATATTCCAGGAACAAAAGCCAAATTGTTTTCTATAATAAAATCTCTTCTAAAAAGAGTACGCCAAACATAACACTGATAAGGATTCAGATCTTCTAAAAACAATTGTTCTCCTGTCTTTTCTTTGTATTCGAATTCTGTTCTTTGTTGTGGCGGGTGAGCCATTGAAAAATCAATTTCTTCATCAGTCATGTTTATAAAGTCGGCAACGACCAAATCCGCTTTGGTGGATAGGGCAGCTTCAAGAAGCGTGGAAAGACTATTGTCTATGAGTAAATCATCCGAATCCGGCATCAATATATATTCACCCTTTGCCATGGCAATGCCATTGTTACGGACAACTGACAAACCTTGATTTTCCTGCTCAACAATTTGGATATTATGGTGGGCTTCAATAATATCAGAGATAACTTCCATGCTTTTGTCTTTCGTCCCGTCATTGATAATGATTATTTCATAGCAATCATCATCAAGACCTTGTCTTAGAATACTCTCTAAGCATGGCCGTATGTAATCTTCTACATTGAAGACGGGTAAAATGATTGTTAACTTCATGAAGTCCTAGTAATTTATTTAGCAAATTTAATCAATAATTAATTATAATGTCAAATTCCTAATTGGAATTGGGAAATAATAACGATTTTTGTGAATAATTAAGGATGTCATTGGCTCATGTGTCAGTTTTATTGATGGGTGTCGCACGCTTTGCTCCAAACAGATAATGGCCAAGGAATGGACTAAGTCTGATAATATAGCTGAGCATTAATGAGATGAAAATTATCCATAAGGATATTATAAGAATGATAAGCATGTCTACTGATTTGTGGCTATATTGGAATAACCATAACCCGATTTCATGCATGTGGTATGGTAGGACAAAGTAATGTAATAAGTAGATGTCTAATGTGCGCTGCCCTATAAATTGCAATGCTTTCCCGATTCTTTTGTTTTTTGAAAATAGATTTTTGTTTCTCCTAAAAAAGGTAAAAACGATAATGATGCCAAATAATCCAGAAAACAAGAAAGAAATGAACTTTAATTCAAAGTTAGAATAATATATTTCTCTCGAATAAATGGCAGAAGGAACAAATAAGCAAAGACATATTGCAATCACATATTGATTGTCTGTAATTCGGATAAAAGATTCAAAGTTCTTCCTTGCAATAGTACCGAGCCAGAAAAAAAAGATAAATTTTACTTTACTAAAACTGAGAAGTGTTAAAAGCTGCCTCCAAATTCCAAGGTTATAGTCGAATCTGATTATTTCATAATAAAAAGACAAGATAGATAAAGCTAACATAAAGAGCATCACGCCAATTTCTTTCTTGTTTGATTGCTCTTTGTTGAATAGTGCTTCTATTCCAATATAAATAACGAAGTATTGGAATAAAGTATAGGTAAACCAGAAACCGCATTTCGATTCAAAAGTAGTTTGATATTCAGGACCGTTGAACAGACACATATACAGAAGCATAAAAACAAGAAATGGTATAATCTGTACCATAAACTTCTTTTTTATAATTCTGCTGATAGTCTCTTTGTTCCATAGTCGGTCCACTTTGTAAAATAGCCATCCGCTGATGAAGAAAAATAATGGCATGCGGAATCTCATGAAGAACTCATTATATCCGAAGTCAATATTATCCAAGCACCAAAATGCAATGTGATGATAAATCACTAAAATCATGGTAAAACCACGAAGTGCATCTATATACTCAATTCTGTTGTTGGCATTCGGTTCCATTGTGTACTTATTTATATTTCCCGCAAAGTTATGAAATAAATGTGAAATATCCAAATGTTACGCCCTTTTTCTTCCTATGAGTATTGGGATAGTGCGCTTTGCAATAAGAATGATGGGATAGAGAGACGCAACGATGATGAGAGCGGTGGGCAAAGCTTCGTACCATTGGTATGTGATGGTATCATTGAGATGCAACAAATGCCCAAAGACAAAATTGGCTATGGTGACGAGTACGATATGGAGGCCAATGATGACCAAGGTACCAATAGAGAGATTGGTGATGACAGTCCAATGGATAGTACTTAAAAGCTTACAACCATATAATACACCAAATAGAAAACCAATGTTAACAGGATAGAAGAGAACTATGTGAAATAGATGTTGCCCTGAATAGAATGCGTCAAGATGCCATGCAAATAATAGGATGCTACCTGACAGGCAAAAAATGCAACCCGTGAAATAAAGAAACTTGTCATAGAAAGGTACATATTTATTCTTTCCTCTGAGAAGATGATGCTGTCCACAGATATACCCAATATAATAATAAGGTAGGTTCCGCATGAGCCCCATTGGTGTTAGGTTTGGCGCGAAGTACCAATATTTATTGGCTGCGTATAAGCAAACAGAAATGAAACAAAGCATAATAATGATCAGATGCTGATGTCGTGTCTTACGACATAGGTCTATAATAACATGCATAACGAGGATGGCAGGCAGATACCATAATGGGCCGTTTAAGGGTTCTGCAAATGCATTTTCATGTTCCAACATAAGCATTCCGATGATAGGACGTATGGCTTGTATAAGGTCAGGCATTCCGCCGTTTGTCAGGTAATATTTCAAGAGCCAATATGGATAAATAACGGCATTATATATTAAATAAGGTATAATGAGTCCGTACCAGTACTTTTTCCAATTTTCTTTGTCGCAGCCCCTGTCTTTTTTCAGATAGCCTGAGAGAAAAAAGAAGATAACGATGGTGACAGACTGTAGATACCGATAATAGAACCATTCCTGTGACTGAGGCAGGTGACAGAACACGACTGTTGTCACTGCAAGTGCCTTTGCCCAATCAATCCAATTGATTCTTTGCATTTCTCTCTTTTTTTCTGCAAAAATAGTCTTTTTTTAACAAAGCTATGACGGTTTAACTTCCTTTAACAGCTCTTTCAACTATTAATCCATAAAATAATGTATTTTTGCAAAATATAATGTTGCATAACGAATAGGCATTAATATGCATTGGTTTGATAGAATAGTATTCTGGCTATACAATCATCGGAGGATAATAATACTTCTGTTATGTTCTCCTTTATTGTATTTTGTATGGCAGTGGCTATTCGATAGACCAGAATTTGATTGGAGTCTCAACGAGGAATATCCAATATATGATATTCCCCCAAAACATAATGATGATACTTTACGGGTGATAGTGATTGGTGACAGTTGGGCTGAGTATCACATGACGCTTGAATGTGACACCATTTTTTGTCGTTATGCGAAATCGCTAACGACCAAACCCGTGAAATGTCTTTCTATAGGCCATAGTGCAAAAGTTACCAAGGAAATCTATAATGAGATGTTTTCCGAGAAAACAATAGAACATAGTTGGGACCGAAACCGTTGCTCTCAACCATTAATAGAACTTCATCCTGACTATTGTATTATTATGGCGGGTATCAATGATATGCGATTGAGTAAGCCTGTGGATTTTTATGTGGGGAATTACAGACTTATGTTAAACCTGCTCATCAAGAACGGTATACGGCCAGTCGTTTTGGAAATACCTGGTGTTGACTTGAAATACTTTAACGAAAGACGGAAGTATTATAGACGTTGGTTGTTTGGCTTGATTTCCCTTTGGACGAAAGTTGACGATCGTAGTACAGATGTTTACCGGGAGGCAATGAAAAAGATGCTTCAGGAACCGGACTTAAAAAACAAAGTCTTGTTTGTTCCTGCATCAGCCTGGAATCCAGGGGGAATTGAAGCCAATCCTTCAATCTATCTTGATGATAGGTTACATTTGAACTTGGAAGGTTATCATGTGCTGGACTCCTGCATGGCTACAGAAGTGATAAAGGATTATATTTTGAGGAATAATAAATGATGGTGTATATGGAAAAGAAACGAAATGTGACTTATGATTATTTGCGTGGATTGGCGATGCTCCTGATTGTCATTGGTCATTTGTACTTTTATTCGGGGAGGCATGTCGGGGCATTCTTTTTCTACATCTGTGATACGGTAGAACTTCCTGTCTTTATGTATATCAGTGGCTTATTGGCGCATGTTTCAGTTGATCGTTACGGTCTTAGGAAGTTAATCGCAAGCAAAGTGGTGCGACTCTTATTTCCGTTGTTTTCATTTTATATTATTTGGGGACTATGGGATTCTTCGACTTGGCTGACTTTTTGGATGAAAGAGTATAAGTCAGGCTATTGGTTCATGTTCGTACTTTTTGAATTGATGGTAACTTTGTCTTTTATCAAGAAAATGACGTTGAGATTTAAAGTGAAGTCAATCTATATTACATTATTCGTGTATGCATTGTCGACCCTATTAATGACAGTGATGTCCAAGGACAGTCCTGTGAATCGTTTGTTATGTGTGAAATTGTACTGGCATTACTTTCCTTTTTTCATGATGGGCTATTATTCCTATAAACTTGAAAAGTACTTGATTTTGAAATATGCGGCAGTATATCTTTTTCTATATATAATTGCATTCTATTTTAATTTGGATAGGAGTTGGTCAATTCTTATGAATATGGTATGCAACTTATTCAGTCTGTTATTCCTGGTTTCTGTTTTTTCTACCAGATTTAAACCTCTAAAGACTGTTTTTGCTACTGTGGGATTTTATTCTTTACAGATTTATATGGTACACTTTTTCCTATTGTTCCCTTTGTTGAAGATTTTACCTACAATTGAGAATAGATGGTTGGAGTTCCCATATTATACGATAATCGCTTCTGTAATTATCTTTGTCACCATCGAGGTATCCAAGCTGTTGATGAAGAGCGATTGGTTGGCATTATTTCTTTTTGGTATCCGTCGTAAATGAAAAAGTTTATTGCCTGTACAGTTATAACGGTTTTTATGTTGGTGATAGTTATGTGCATTATCATCTACAAGTCGGTCATTCGTGAGGATTTACCCCATGGAGCAGTCATGCACATTTTGCCTGCTTCTAATATCAATAATGTCCGTAATGCTATAATCTTATGTCCAGGAGGGGGCTATGCTTCCTTGGCTAAGTGGCGCGAAGGTTATATGTGGCTGCCATACTACCACTTTTTGGGCTATACGGTAGCTGTTTTGGAATACCGAATGCCTAATCATGATTATCGGATACCTATGACTGATGGCGGTGAGGCTCTTGTTTCTATGAGGAACCATGCTAAAGAGTGGGGGTTTAACAAGAATCAGGTCGGGATGATGGGCTTTTCTGCGGGTGGGCATCTTGTTTCTTCTTTGATGGTCAGCGACAATCCTTTAACGCGACCGGATTATGCTGTACTGTTCTATCCTGTAGTTTCGATGAAGCACGATCTTACTCATCAGGGATCTCATGATAAATTATTGGGAAAGGATGCCACAGCGCAACTGGAGGAACAAAATAGTCCTTATCTTCATGTTTCAGATCAAACGCCTCCTGCCTATATAGTCGTTTGTCCTGACGACAAAATTGTTAATCCACAGAATGCGATATGTTTTTACGATCAGATGCGGGCCAAATCCAGACCTGTTACCCTTCAAACATATCCTTCAGGTGGACATGGTTGGGGATACCGTCTGACCTATGAGTATCATAATCAGATGCTTAAGGATTTAAAAGCATGGCTGCTAAAAATGCAGGCTGCGAATTGGAATACTAAAAATGATAAAGAATGAGAGATTATAGGTTTGATGTGGCCCGTGTGGTCTGTATGACATATATTGTGGCTTTTATGCACCTTTATGCATACGTCTATCCTGAAGGGAGAGACACTTGTTATATTTCTGCATGTGTTGCCTTTGTAGATGCATGTCTTGGGTTGTTTACCTTCATTTCTGGCTATTTGTTGGGCAAGAAGTATTTATTTGGGGAGCAAGGAGATAGTAGTATGTGGATTTTCTATAAAAAACGTATTTTGCGAATTATACCTCTTTATTTCTTGTCTTTATTAGCCTTGTGGTTGATTGGCTTTAATGAAGGACGTCCAACGATCAGCGGTATGTTGTGTATATCGCCTTTCGTCTGGACAAGACCGAGAACTTTGTGGTATATTCCAGTCATACTCTGTTGTTATCTGATTACACCATTGGTTTCAAGAAAAGGATTAGCATGGCGGATTTATAGTAGTCTTTGCGTACTTTTGTTTCTTTTTGGTTCAACATATATCTTTCCTTCAATAGACCATCGCCTTTTGTTTAATGTGTTTTTCTATTTGGTAGGCATTGTTACTGCTTCTTATTTTGACTGGACATTTAATTTTCGCTATGGTGGCATTATCAAAAATGCGATTATATTGTCATTCCTGATACTTCTTTTAGGTGGATTGTTTACTCCGTTGTATTCACATTCACTCTATAAGGAGATGGTTAAATGTGTTGGTGTATTTGCCATATTATTTTTGAGTGAAAGTATCTGTTCTTTTGTTTTTGGCAAGATAAAAAAAATCGGTCAATTGTTTATTTATGTCAGTTATGCAAGCATGTCCTGTTATATGTTCCATCGATTCTTCTATTGGGTGGCAGAGTCTGTATGGAACCCATCAGACACTACAATCAAATGGATATATATGGCAGGATTAGTATTTCCCGTTATGATTGTATTGTCTTATCTAATACAGAAGACTTATGACAGCATGGTTAAAAGGTTTTAGATACCTTTTGTCCCCACTGATAGACCTCTTCTATCGTGGGGATTCCGACATCGTGTTCATGGGCTGTCTCAACGATGAACCGCATGCCATATGGGAAATCCTCTGTGAAATAGCGGCTTGAGAAGTCGGGAATCCACCCACCTTCAACCTCTTTCATAGGTGATAGTATGCCTTGAAACGCTCTGATGTCATGCAACTTTTGTGTAAGAGAAACTGTATCATTACTCTCATAATAGTTGAGGATGGTTGGGATACAGCCAGGTTTTAATCCCAATGCCTTCAGAAGTCGTTGAAATTCTTCGTCCATCCTTAGCAAAAGTGTTGAGGCTTCAGTTGTCCATTCTGCATAAAACTGAGGGTTTCTTGGATAGACAATCCCGGGTTGCCAGTCTTTCCACATGGTATAAAGACGGGCAGGATGGAGGAGGGGATTGCTGTTTGAGAGGCTCACTTCATAATAACTGTCAGCTAAAGAGACAGGTTTTTCGAAGAGTTTTTCTAGTTCTTTTCTGATAGATTCCTTATCTGTGGCGTTTTCTATGGCCACATGGAGTGTTTCTTTATAGCCTTTTAGCTCAGCTTCCTTACCATATTCGATAATTCGAGAGATAAAAGGCACCCGCTGAAAACCAAAGAGAGAAATATCTGATGATAGCACCGCGAAGGCTTCAAAGAAGAAACCAGTACTTGAAACCACCGAACCAACGATACAGTCCTTTGATAAATATGGCTTTATCTTGACGAGTTCCTCATGAATGGCAAATCCTGGCAGACAGACCAAAATCATCTCTGCCTGTGGAATCACTTCTTCGGGTTTTGAGGTTACGAGAGCTAGCTCTCCAGTGAACGTTTTGTCGGGGGCAACAATTTTCAATTCTGTGTTCCATCGCTCTGGTTTAGTCGTCAGAATCGACACTTGATGACCTCTGTTTGCCAGGAACCCTGCACAGACATGTCCTAAATTACCACCTCCACAAATGCAAATATTCATCCGCTTATTTCTTGAATTGTTTCAAACCATCCACCAGCCTGGTATTATCCTCGTGGTTTCTAATAGCGATTCGCATATACTGCTTACCATCAAGGCCAGGCTTGTTACTACAGTCACGGGTCAGGATGTTGTGACGCTTCAGCATATAGAGTACCACCTCGTTAGCGGTATAGGGGGGCATTACCTCGCATAGGAAATAGTTGGCCTGTGATGGCATCACACGTAGATAACTGACTGTTTTCAGCTGCTTTTCGAAATCAGCCCGTTCAGCAACAAACTTACCGCAGGCAGTCTTGTAATCCTTCTCATATTTGTTGTAGATCTGCATGAAGAACTCTGCAAACGAATTGAGATTCCAGATAGATACCTCTTTCTTCATCCGGGCAATCAACTGCTTATTGGCAGAGGCAAGAATGCCCAATCGGATGCCAGGCACACCGAATGATTTTGAGATGCTCTTCATCACAATCAGATTTGGATATGTCTCAAGAAGCTCGTCATTAAGCAGCGAATTGTTCTCATAATCCTCGCTAAAGTCCACAAAACTCTCGTCAATCATCAATTGAATGTCTTGGGCTTTGCTCCAATCTGCCAGTTTAAGCAAATCAGCTTTGGGGATGAAATTACCTGAAGGATTATCCGGGTTAATAATTAATAAGGTGTCGACGGGATGTCCTCCAAAGAAATCCATCAATTCCTGAGCCGTATAACGAAAACTGTCGTTTTGGGGAACGAAAGTCACCAGTTGTTCCTGAGGCAGGCGATTGGGATATTCCTCAAAGGTAGGACGGATGACACCGACTTTGCCTTGGATGTCCGACATCAGAACCTTGATGAGCTCAGCAGCGCCATTGCCCGGAATGATATAATCTTCGCTGACGCCGAAACACTTACTGGCGATAAGTGTGTTGACCTTCATACCCGAGGGGTATTCCGTCAGCAAGGTCTTGAAGTTAGCCTGCATTTCGTCAATGACGCGTGGCGTTGGGAAGTAGGGATTCACCAGATAGCAGAAATCGAGCATCTTTGGGAATCGCCAGAATCCACCAAAGCGGCCGTAGTATTTTCTCAGCAGATCTTTCTCGTCTGCAAAGAGCGCCTCTGCGATATCCAAATCCTGTTTGTCGTCGATTTCATACCATTTCTCGTTCGTGATGGGCAGTGCCTTCAGGTCGTGGCTGTTCAGGAATGAGATGATTCGCAGCACGTTCTCGTAATATTCATTATTGCCAACCGCCTTTGAATAGGCTTCGAGGAAAGGAACATATTTCGTCTTCGAGAAGGCTTGACTGAACTTGTAAATATTAACTGTCTTATAATACGAATCAGTTTCATTATAATTGAAGGCTGCCTTAGGCACAAAGTTTACGATGTTATTGTCATCATCAAGCTTCACCATCGTACCGTCCATCCAGGTTTCATATTTAGCAACAAGGGCAAGGTTGGGGTAGGGGTTCTCTGTCAATAACGAGAACATACCATCGTCAAAAATTAGGTCGCTCTCAACTAATAGAGTGTCGTCTTCCTGGAGCTTGTCTTTTGTCAAAGCTAATGAATAGATGTTGTTAGTCTTATCGTAGACGGGATTTTCAATGAACTCAATCTTGAGTTGTTCTTTATACCTGTCACCGAGATGGTTAATTACGTTTTGGCCCTGATAACCTACAACGATGATGACTCTATTAAGTTTCAATTCGGCTAATTGACTCAGTGTTCTGTCAATGAGGCGCACACCGTTCACGGGCAACATACATTTGGTATTGTCCTTTGTATATTCCCCGAGTCGTCGGCCCATGCCTGCTGCTAAGATGATTGCTTGCATATTCTGATAGGTTTAATGGCGCAAAGTTAATATTTTCTGCGAGAATGACCAAAGTTTCGGGCTTTTTTCTGTAATTTTGCAACCGTAATGGCAAAGCAACGGATAGAATACATCGATGCGATGCGAGGATTCACCATGATTCTCGTAGTGTTTGCGCATGTCTGCCATTTCTGTTTTGGAAATGACAGAATGGGCTATAATGCTGTTTTTATCCTCTTCCGTCTTCCTTGTTTTTTCATGCTGAGTGGCTGGCTGTTCGAACCAGTATCCAGAAATCCATTCAAGACTGTTGCCAGGCATAAGGCAATGGTTCAGTTGGTGCCAACTTTCATCTTCCTCTTGCTTCTGGCGCCTCCGCCGGAGTTCTTCCATCAGTTGGGTGCGCTGAAAGGTGGCTATTGGTTTACGTTTGTGCTCTTTGAGTTCTTTATTCTTTATATGCTCATTGTAAGGGCTGGAAAGCATTGGACACCGATTCTGGCAATAACCATCACAATAGCCTCGTTCATCTATGCCCGATATTACGACAATATAAAGACTTCATCAGCAGGTTATCAGCTGTTGGTTGTCGATTTTCTTGGTTTCTTGAGTGTTACGACGTGGCGACTTTTCCTGTTCTTTTATCTTGGAACTTGGATAAGACGTCATTTTGATGCTTTTATCCGATGGACGAACAAACCTTTAGTGATTCTTCCGATGTGTGCAGCATTTTGCTTCATAGCGTCTACGTCCCACAAAGATAATATGTGGTTTGAGATGTTCAGATACTATGGTGGCGGTGTCACAGGCATGATCATGATCTTCACTCTCTTTCGCCTCCTGTACACATCTTCCATCATCCATCTTCCATCATCCATCACCCATCATCCATCTTATTTCTTACAATACGTCGGTAAAAGAACACTCGACATTTATCTGTTACATTATTTCTTTTTGCCTCGTTTCCTGATGGAATATGCCCCACAACTTCAGGCCTGTGATAGCCGCTTTTTGGAATTTGTTGTCATCATGGTTTTGTCCTTAATCATACTGGTGCTTTGCTTGATTACCAGCTATATCATTCGCCTCAGTCCATTCTTAGGACATTATTTGTTTGGCGTGAAATATTAATTTTTCCTTGATATACTTCGTTTTTTCGATTTTATTTCGTAACTTTGCAGTCAAATATAACAACCATGGCTAAATTGTTCAACTTTCGTGAGGTTCCTGCAGGCTATAAGCTCTGTTTTAATGGGCAATGCCCAAGGAAGGATGGTTGTATCCGTTTCCTGGCAGGTCAGCATGTGCCTTCAACGTTGATGAGCGGACCCTCAATCTATCCAAATTCCCTGACGGATGGCATCTGTCCCTATTTCAAGCAGACGCGTGTCATTCATGGCGCCTGGGGATTCCGTAATCTTTATAAAAATGTGGCAAAGGCAGATGCACCAATCTTGAAGGCAAAGGTGATAAATTATCTGGGGGGACCTGTTGCCTGTTATGGTTATGTGCATGGTGATAAACTATTGACGCCAGAGCAACAAGCGTGTATCCAAGAATTCTTCAATGAATTGGGATACACCAATACCATCGTTTTTGAGGGATATTCCATTATGTACGATTTTTCGGGAGAAGTGACCGATGAAGTCTCAAAGGTAGATAATCGCGAAGAATGAAGCAATCCAGCCGATGATGCAAATCTGGATAAAATGATCCTTTACCAATGATTTTGTGGGACTGCCGCTGAGGCCGAAAACAATCATGTTCTGCAGATAGCGGAGCAAACCTGCCAATACCCAACCGCTGGTTAGGTAAACATAGCGGGTCCCCATTCTCTCAATGACTTCTGGCGACATGGTGTACATAATATAGCACACCATCGTGACAGATGCAATAATGGCTGTAGCCTCGTTTATGAAAGTCTTATTGTAACCTGTAATGGAAATACGTGGCTTCTGCCCTGTCTGTTCATAGAGCCGATAGTCATCGTTACGTTTCGTAAAGGCCAGAAAGAGTGTAACAAGTAAGGTCATCAGCACCAGCCAATGCGAAATCCAGATATCAGTAGCAACACCTCCAGCGAGCACGCGCATCACAAATCCGATGGCGATAATCG
>Ga0247610_10000965_pt1 | contig 37317 bp, 42 predicted proteins | sample 174DNAGHGhighgp2_FD_193483 | JGI IMG/M metagenome (GOLD analysis project Ga0247610, IMG submission 193483) | Sheep rumen microbial communities from Palmerston North, Manawatu-Wanganui, New Zealand - 1742 DNA GHGhigh gp2 | ecosystem: Host-associated > Mammals > Digestive system > Stomach > Rumen...
TTTGAAACACCAATGGCAATCAGAAGCAAGACCAATGAAGAAGATGGGTGTTTTAGAATACCTGCGTTTGGTGTATCATATGGTAAACAATATCAGAGCTATTTCAAAAAGGTAAATATAAATATGAAAAGCCCAATAGCCACTGAACAGTCAATTAGAGCTAAACATGCAATTCTGATTGGGGCAACATCTAATGGTGAAAAGGGTATTAAATCACAAGACTTATATGATGTATATGCTTCACAATCATATACTTGTGATGTTGAAATGATGGGTTGCGCATGGGTACAACCATTAATGTATTTTGTACTATTGAATGTCCCTATGTTTAGGGGTTCATATTTGATTATGAAGGTTAAACATTCAATAAGACCTGGTGTTATGACAACTAATTTCACTGGCTGTCGTATGGCTAACGTTTCAAATACATTAGTAGAAGATATATTCACAGATGGAGATACTGATGCAACTAATGGAGAATATTCTAGCCTTGAAAGTGATAAACAACTTTTGGCAAATATTGATAACGATTGCCCATATAAGATATATCCATTATGGGAATCTAATGCTTTAGGTGGTGTGTGGGAAGGAGACCAAAAAGGTCCTCAATTCACTGGTTCTACTCTTGAAGAAAGACAAAAAGCTTGGGCAATAGCAATGTTCCATGCATGGTTATCTAAAGGAGTTAATGTCGAAATTGCTAAAATAATTGTCGCTCAAGAAGCACTAGAATGTGGATGGGGCCAATCACAAGTTGCAACTCATAATTATGGTGGATTTAAGCCAGGAGGAAATTATAAAGCTTTTGATAGTATTGAAGATTTTGTTGATTATGGAGTAAAAAATGTTTATGAAAAGAATTTTCCAGAAGCACTTCAAAAAACAAATTGGAGAGATTATTTCAATGTAATACAAAATATTGGTGGTAAAAACCCTAAAGGTCTTACATATTGTCCTGCTCCACAATGTGTTGGTGATAAATACACAGTAAGTATTATGGGTAAAGATGGTAACGGTGGAACATATAAAAGAGTATGTAAATATTTAGAAGGAGTTTCCACAACACCAACTAAATCTGCTACGGAAGAGATTACTGATAAGAAAGAGGATATTAACACAGCATTCTTTAATGCAATTGATAGGTCAGCACAAGATACTCCGTCCATATCAACTAAATTGCATAAGATTGAAGTTGATGAACTTGGGTATTTGAAGATAAATCAAGAAAATAGAAAAACTGATAAATTGGCTATTGTGTTTGATATGATTCTTAACAGTGAGTATTATAATTACGTACAAGAACTAGGTTGGATATATCCTAATGGTGGTATGCAAACGAGTATAAACCCAGATGTAATATATTGTAAGTTGACACAGAAACCTGATAACAATGCAAATAAAATTATTTGGGCTGTTCAGTATGGACAAAGTATTGCTACATATAGAAAAAATGAGATACCTACTGGTGAAGGAAGCTCAAATGACTTAATTTTGAAATCATTAGCTAAGAGAAGGGCAGCTATCGGTGGTAATGATGCTAACTTTAAGAAGGAAGTTCCGCAGCTTAATGACTTAAGCGGTCTTGATAAATACAAACCAAAAGATTGTAATAGTTTAGTAAGTACTGCTTCTAGAGCGAATGGTAATGGACAATTTGTTAGTGGAAACTATAAACCTAGTCGTAATCGTCAACGTCTTGTAACAGAACTTGGATTTAGCAGTCAGAACCCTAGCAAGTCTGAATGTGATTCAAAAATGGTAGAAATAACAGTTGAAACAATAAATGGTGGAAAGAAACTTACTGTGCATAGAAATGTAGCTGAAGAAGTACAAGCAATATTTAAAGATATAAAGAGATTTAACCCTAGATTCATTATAAGAGATAAGGATACTGCCGCATATTGTTATCGTAATATTGCAGAAACATCAACACTTTCTTTGCATTCTTTCGGTATAGCAATCGACATTAACTGGGATGATAATCCAATGTTAAGAGGTCATAAACCATTAAGTAATGGTGATGATGACATACGTATAAGAACATTAAATTCGCCAGTTGTAAAAGCATTCAAAGCTCATGGTTGGGGCTGGGGTGGAACATATGGTGATTATATGCATTTTTCTAAATTTGGCGGTAGCTAAATTTTGTTTTTAACATTTTTTTATATATCTTTGCTTATAAGATTGAAATGTTATGAAAACCTTGGGATATATTGTTACGGATAGGAAACTTAAAAACATTGATGGGTTTGTAGAACAAGTATCTGATATTCAGATGGCTGACTCTACAAAACCCATATTGATTGTGGGTTGGAAAAAGGCAAAGCAAAACGAGAAATATGCATCCATATTGGAAAAGCAATTGGATAATAACTTGTTTTGGACTTTCAGCAAGTCGGAGAGCAGAGCAGACTTTGAGGAAGATTTGGAAAGTTTCTATAATATTATATATAATAATATATTAAATAATATAAATTATTATTATATTAATATATTTAAATTAAAATACAGTATTATAAAAAAATTATATAGTATTTTGTTTTCTAAGGAAAATAAAAATATTTATATTAGTAATGGTATGATGTACATTCCGCATAAAGGTAATGTTTTTGGATTGTCCTTAAATATACTTGAATATTGTGGAATTAAAACAAGAAAAATCCTTGATAGGATTATCTCTAGCCCAAACAATAGGATAATTGAAGATAATGATAAATTCGTATTCAAGTTAACTAAACGTTTGGGTAATAAGAAATACGCAATACCGTATTTCATTTCAAGTTAAAAAAAAATAAAAATGAGCACAAATGGAATAATAATAGGAACATTCGTTAGGAAAAACAAGATTCTTTCATTTCTAGAGAATCTTAAAAATGCATTTAGGGTAAATTTAAGCAAAATATTCGTATATTCTATTGATACAAATAAGTTTGAGTACCTAGTTACGTTTAAAACATTTGATAAAGAAAAATTCATAAAAGGTCTTAACAACGCCACTGTGATGCATGTGAAAAATGGCTGTTTATTTTCCATCAACGCTCTTAATAAGCTAATCGAAAAAGAGAATGAAAATTCTGAAAAACCTAATAATGAATATCTAGTAGATTGGGATAAATATAAAGATAAATTGATAATCCAGACAAATGGCGAACTTTCTTTATCAAATCTCTCCAAAATAGAGGATTTTTCAATATTTTTCAAATAATTAGATATTTATAGTAAATAATGTTACAATATTATGGGAAGATTTATTATTAAACATATTGATAACAAGAAACCTCAAGTGAAAGTATACAATGATGCTCTTGTGGGAGAAAATAAAAAAAAAGTAAATGAAGAGGTTATGACAACTAGTGAAAAAATAGCAATGGCTCAGTCTGTTCTTAATAATACAGAACAGCCAGCACCTTCAGTAAGAAGGGTTAAGAAGGATAAAGGACTCATCGAAAGAACTGAGAGTTCAAAGACAATTTTAACAGAGGATAATAAAGAACTATTGAACGACTAATATACCAATGGCAACTAACGTTAAGTATCTTAAAGAAAATAATCTATTTGAGGCACATGAACATTTCATGCGTCTCAGTGAGGCATATATACCAACAGTTTTACCAGAAGAGGAGATAGACGAAGAGGGTGAAGATATGCAAGACCCAAACGCTATGGATGGACAAGACCCTAATGCAATGGGTGGTGCTGACCCTATGGGGGGTGGCGGTATGCCTCAAGACCCAAACGCTATGGGTGGTCAAGACCCTAATGCTATGGGAGGGGGTATGAATGACCCTATGGCTGGAGACCCTAATGCAACTGGTGGTGCTGACCCAAATGCAATGGGTGATACTGACCCTATGGCTGATATGGACATGAATGACCCTATGGGGGAAGACCCTATGGGCGAAGAACCAGAAGATGATGGAGAAACTATCGATATTGACGGACTCACGAAAGCACAAGATAAACTTAATGTTAAACAAAACCACATTGGAAGAGATTTGTCAAAAGTAGATACAAGAATTGATACTCTAATAGACACTATTAACAATCTTTTATCAAAAGTCGATAGTAATAATAGCGAGATTGAGTCATTAAAGGCAGAGTTCGAGAAAAGGAATCCTACTCAAACAGAGAAATTGAACCTACGCTCTCTAGATTCATATCCATTTAATGTCAAACCAAATGAATTTTGGGCTGAGAAAGCAAAACAAGGTGGATATGAAGCATATGCAGATAATGATGAGCCTACAACAAAAGAATATGTCATTACGAATGACGATGTAGATAATCCGTCTGATGATATTGCAAACACATTTTTTAAAATTGATGACGATGACATCCAGACACTTGAAAAAATGTTTAATATCTAATGAAGACAGTTAAGTTATCTGAAGAATCATATAATAAGCTTAAAAAAAAGCTTGTTAATGAAATTGGCTATGGTAACGATGATTTACCCAACTTATTTAGTGAAATTGAAAATAATATCAGTGATGCATTACAAGTGGTTAGAGACCATTTGATAATGTGTAATAGGATGAATCAGCAGCCAAATAGTAATGTTCTACAAATAAAAGAACATCTTGAGGCAATTGAGAAACTAGTTGATTTTACCACTATATCTTAATATATTTTCCCAGTTATTGTGAAAATAGTAACTGGGAAATTTGATTTTTCCATTTATTTTTTATATCTTTGCGTTGTAAACTTTTAAGCACGTTTTGACGTGCATATAAAATAATTTTTTTTAATAACATTCAATTTATGAACAACAAAAATTTTAGCGTTAACATTGACGCAGAAGCTGTGAAAACTCAGTATGAACAAGAACAAAAAACTTTTATCCCTAAGAAAACTCAATTTAATGAGAAAAATTATCTTCAAGCGAGGTTAACAAATAACGAAACCTCTAAGACACTAACAATTAGACTGTTGCCGTTCTCCCCAGAAGGTGGTAGTCCTTTCAAGAAAGTTTTTATGCACACAGTTAAGGTTAATAAAGAAGTTGCACCTAATGGGTGGAAGACCTTCGTATGCCCTACGCACAACAAGAAAGACGGTAATGTGATGGGTGACGGTTGCCCATTCTGTGAGACATCTGCAAAAGCAAGAGAGCTAAAGTCGAAATCTCTTGATGAGCCAACAAAGAAGAAATACGGAGACGTTGAATTCCTTAACAAGGTTAAGGAAATGTGGATTGTGCGCTGTATTGAAAGAGGACATGAAGATGATGGCGTTAAGTTTTGGCTATTCAATTCATCAAAAAAGAAAGACGGTGTGTATGATAAAATTATGAACCTTGCTAGAATACGTTCAGAAGCAGCAGCAAGGAAGGGTAATACATATAGCATATTTGACCTTAATAATGGACTTGACCTAATTATTACGTTAACAAGGACTGCTGATAATAAAACATCAATCCAAATTGTTGATGACGGTTTCCCATCACCTTTGACAGAAGATTATGACATTGGCATGAAATGGATTCAAGATGAGAAGAAGTGGTATGATGTGTATACTGTTAAACCATATGATTACATGACAATTATTGCTATGGGAGGCGTTCCAGTTTTTAATAAGGAACTTGGCAAGTACGTTGATAAGGAAGAAATGAATAAGATTAAAGAAGAGGCAGAGCAGAAACGCATTCAAGACGAACTTACAGAGGAAACTAGAGACTATTCTGAAGTTGCAAATTCAAATGAAATAATCGTTGATGCGTCAAACACTGCTGATGATGATAGTGATGAGGATTTACCATTTTAAACTAAGCAATGTTATAATTAATATGAACAAATGAGTAAACTTTTTTTTAATTATGGGTCAATGGCTTCGGCAAAATCTCTGAGGCTATTGACCACAGCCTACAATTTTGAGGAAAAGGGAGTACAAATAATGGTATTGAAACCAGCATTAGACACTAGGGATGGAGAAGGTGTAATACGTTCTAGGGCTGGTCTTGAGCGTAAATGTATAATGGTTGACAAGGATGTCAATCTCTATAAAGCGATAAAGGCTTATAAGAATGTATTGGCATCACAGTTGGAGACACTTAAATGGGTGATTATAGATGAATGCCAATTCCTAACCGAAGAACAAGTAGACCAATTATCTGATGCTGTTGATTTCCTAGACGTAAATGTTATGTGTTTTGGCTTGAGAACTGATTTCCAAAGTCATCTGTTTCCAGGGTCTAAACGTCTTTTTGAGCTTGCTGATGATATTGAGGAAATAAAGTCAACTTGTGAATGCGGTGAAAGAAAGACATCAATTAATGCTAGATTTGATGAAAATGGAGAAATTATAATCGAAGGAAGTCAAGTTGAAATTGGAGGAAACGACAAATACAGAGCAATATGTAGGAAATGTTGGAAAGATAAAGTTAGAGATAAAATAAATAAAAAAGAAAATATAAAGTTATGAAACAGCCTATTAAGAAAAAGGAGTTTAAAAAGTTTGATATTAAAAGTTTTAAAGAACAGATAGGTTTAACTGTTAAGTCGAATGATGATTTAGTTAAATCAGCAGCAGAGAAACCAACAGAATTTATTGCGCTACCACAAGCTTTTGCAGATGCACTTAAACTTCCAGGAATTCCTATGGGATATTTAACCATTGTAACTGGATGGTCTAATACTGGTAAATCAACAATTAAAAACTGCCTAATTGCAAGTTGTATTAATAATGGGATAATGCCAATCATATTCGAGACAGAGGGTAATTTTGATTTCAAATATGCTATAGATTGTGGGATGAAAGCAACGCCAGTTTATGGCGATGTGGAAGTTGAAGATGTAGATGAGGAAACTGGGGAGATTACCTATCACACTGAAAATCGTATTATAGATTATGATGGGGATTTCATATATATGGATAATAAAATACTAGCAGACAGATACGGTGATAATGATTATTCAACTGGTGGAAAATCTAAACAAAAACGTAAAGTTGCAGTTCTTGAGGATATTGCGTATGCAATAAATGAATTTCTTGATTATCAAGATGAAGGTAAAATAACGAAGCCGTTGTGTTTTATTTGGGATTCAATTGGCTCTATAGAATCATTTAAATCTTATGCATCTAAGAGAAATAATAATATGTTCAACGCAGGGGCGATGTCTGAGTCGTTTAATTCGATTATAAACAATAGAATACCATCATCAAGAAAAGTTAGTGAGCATTATACAAATACATTTTTTTGCGTAAATAAGATATGGTCAGATTCAATGGGAAGTATGCCAGGTGCTGCACCAAGTATAGAGCTTAAAGGAGGAAAGACTATGTTTTATGGGGCAAGGTTAGTTATCCATATGGGAGGTATTGGTAAAGCATCAGTAAAAAAACTAGAAGCAACTGCAAAAGGTGAAAAATACCAATATGGAATTGTAACTAAATGCAGAGTAACTAAAAACCAATTACCAACTCCTTGGAATGTAACATATACAGGAGAAATTGCTTGCGTTCATAATGGTTTATTAAATCCAGAACTATTAGACAAATACAAGAAAGATTGTATAAAAGACATTTTATCTAGTTTAGAAAGTTTAAATGGCGGCTCTAATGTTAATGAAAATGAGGTAGAGTTTTCTGAGGAGGAATCTGATGACTAAGACGAGAGAAGAATTTATAGACGAGGTTAAATCCAAGAATCAATATGACTTGGATTTAACTAAGTTTATATACGTTAATAGAAACACAAAAGGAATCGTAAAATGCAATGTTTGTGGTCATGAATGGGAAACATTACCTAGTGTACTTCTTGGTAATCATGGGTGTCCAATATGCAGAGCTAAAGATGCACATTTAAAAAGGAGAGTTCCGCAAGAAGAAGTTATTAGAAGACTCACAGAAATATATGGCGATAAATACGATTTATCTAGGGTTGAGTATATAAATGCAAGAACAAAAATAGAAATAATTTGCAAGAAACATGGCAGTTTTATGGGTAAACCACACGATTTGTTTCGTTATCATGGTTGCCCATATTGTCAACAAAGTAGGGCAGAATCTTTATTGAAAAATATTTTTGAGAAAAATAATATCGAGTTTAAACCTCAGTTTTCTTTTGAATGGATGAAAACGTCAACATATGGAAAACTTTCATATGATTTTTATATTCCAAAACAAAATATTGCAATTGAATGCCAAGGGAGACAGCATTTTGAAATAGTTAATGCATTTGGGGGTGAACAAGAATTTAAAAAAATTTTAGATAGAGATAATAATAAAAAACAGTTAAGTGAAAATAATGGAGTTAAACTGATATATTTTTTAGATAAACGTTTTAATAAATATATGAAAGAGAACGACATTTATTTTAATAATACTGATGAACTAGTCAAATATATTAAAGATTGTAAAATTGAAATAGATAGAGGGAATTGAGAAATTCCTTCTATTTTTTTTTGTTTTTTTAACATTTTTTTATATATTTGCAAAAATTAACAATTCAAATGGAAATTAACAACAGAAAAAACGATTCAATCGTGGAAAGAGAAATAGCGAAGTTTTTAGATGAAAAGTTATATTCCAATAAGACACTTTTCAAGGAATTTGCTAGGACTGACGATAAAGAAGAACAAATTAGTGGCTCAGATGTCGTTTTAAGCACCTCTGACGGTGTTTTATATAGGAAGGTGGTGGATGAGAAGGTAGCTGCTAGATATGCTAATATGGGGCTTAATACGTTCTCATTGGAACTATCGTTTATTGGTAAAAATGGAAACAGAAGAAGCGGATGGTTTATCGACAATACCAAGAAAACCGAGTATTACCTATTAGGTTGGATTGTGAGGGCAGATATACCAAAAAAAGATGATGGGAGCGATAGATATGACACCAACGAGATTAATCAATGGAATATCAAGGAATTGGATTGGGCGTTGGTATCTAGGCAGAGGATAATGGATTTCCTTGAGAGTAAAGGATGGACATTGGATAAATTGGCATTGCAAGATAAAAAAATAAGGGAAAACGGCAAAGTCAAGACAAAAGAGTTTATTGATGATGTGTCATTTAGATATAGTGATGCATATGTAGAAAAACCTATAAACATACTACTCAAAAAAGACACATTTATGAAATTGTCTCATATGTATGGTACAATTGTGTGTGAAGAAGAACAAAAAGAGGGAAGAGAAAAAAAATATCATGTGGATAAAATCATTTTAGAGAGTAAAATTGTAAATGATAATTATACCCAATTCTTATATGATAATTATGATATACAGAATAGGGACATTACAACCACCGAAGTTCCAATGCCATCAAAAGAAGATATGGAAGAAATGAATAAGAGTCATTGGAATATTATGCTTATCTGCGGTAAAAGCGGTAGCGGTAAATCCACGATTTTAAAGGAAATAGGCAATGTTATACCAATCAAATATGATTATAATAAAGCAGTAATTAGTCAGTTTGAAGGATATAGTGAAGAAGATGCATGCGATTTACTTAACGGAGTGGGTTTGTCATCAGTTCCAAATTGGCTTAGAAAACCAAACGAATTATCTAATGGGGAACGAGCTAGGTTAGATATTGCAAAGTCAATATATGATGCAAAAGGTGGGGTGGTAATTTTAGATGAGTTCACTAGTGTGGTTAACAGAGCAGCTGCTAAATCAATGAGTTTTGCTTTGCAGAGATATGCGAGACAAAAAGATTTGAAAATAGTGATTGCTAGTTGCCATTTTGATATAATAGAATGGTTAAATCCAAATTACATATTTAATTTGAATCATAAAGACGAAAATGGTAATGTTGAACTAGAGAAGATGGTGTATAGTGATGATGCAGAATATAAAAATCAGCAATATGTAAAAGAAACTGAGGTACTAAGTGAACCAAGAGTAATAAATTAAAAAAATTATGGATGAGAAAGTATTAGAAATTGTTAGAGATTACGTTAATGAGCATTTAGATAAATCCGACCCAATACCACAATTTGAGGTCTTCACGGTTTGGAAATGTAAGATACTACAAAATTGGAAGTATTTGGCATCAACAACACTACCAGATGGTATGTATTACGAATTAACATATGATGGTGATAAAAGAAGATGGTATCTTGATGCTTATAAGAAGTTTGAGAATAAATGTATTGAGGGTTAAACACTATGGAAATACAAGATGCTATTATGTTATTGGAACATCACAACAAATGGAGAAGAGGCGCAGACATACCTATGGTCAATCCAACTGTTTTAGGTGAAGCCATTGATGAGATTGTCAAAAAATATAAAAAATAGTTTGTTTTTACAGATTTTTTTTATATGTTTGCATTATGGATAAGCTAGAATGGAAAAGTATTGATGACCTTCCAATGGATGAAGAACAATATAAGAAAGTGTTGATTCTATCAGAAGGAAGGTTAAGTGGAAGCACGTCTTTATATGTGTCTACTGACTATTGGGGAGTGTTTTTTGATAATAGAGATTTTGATTTGGAAAATGTCTATAATAAAAAAATAAAGCTAGATGATGGTAGATTTTCTTATGGTAGGTTTGGGGAAAAGAAAATACCTATGGAGAAAATCAAAGGTTGGATGTTTGCGGACAATTTAATAGATTTATATAATGAAAGCAAATAAAGAGAAATTCCTAAAATTAGTTGAGGAATATAAGGCTAAGAGAGAAAAAGAAAGGCTAGGAATGCTAGAATACCCAGAGAATTTTAAACCTCAATATCCTTATGAACTATTTGGCATTGAGTGTGGTGATGGGTGGAAACCATTATATCAGCCAATATTGGATTATGCAATGGAACATAATATAGAAGTTCATCAAGTCAAAGAGAAATTTGGTGGATTGCGAATATATTTGGCTTCTTATGACAGCACTGTTAGGAAAATGATTGATGATGCGGAGGAAAAATCATATAATACTTGCGAAATATGCGGGAAACATATAGACAAGCCAATAACAGAGAATCATTGGACATATCCAATGTGCAATGAATGTTACAAAAAACGGAAAAAATAAGTGAATTAATTAATATGAATACGTGAAAATAGTTAAAGTTAATCACCCTAAAGGGCAACGACCATATATACAACTTACTGTAAGAAGAGTAGAGCCTAGTGTTTGGAAAAGCATGGGGTTTGCAAAAGAGCATTATTTAACTGCTGAACTTAACAAATCTTGTAAATGTTTGCTGTTTGAGTGGGATGGAGTTCCAGTTGGATTTGTTGGAATTCTTAACACACCGAGAAAAGGAATACCATATGGATGCTCAATTTCAAGAATAGTAATTTTGCCAGATTATCAAGGTTTAGGTCTTAGCACAATGATTTTTAATTTCTGCGGAGGTATTGTCAAATCTTTATCTGATGAAGAGCACGATTATAGACTATACATTAAAACAGCACATAAAAAATTTGGTGAGGCTTTAGGCAGAAACCCAAATGTTAGGGCAACGATGTTTGATGGTAAAGGAAGGGATAAGAAAGCAATTGAGCATGATAATCACAGATACCGAAACAGACTTCAAAGAGTCAGTTATTGTAAAGAATATATAGGGGATGAGATAGATGGTTTCCAAGATATACTTAGACCAATAGGAGAAATGAGGAAAGAAAAGGTTAGGAAGTGAATCCTAACCTTTATTTGTTTTGCTAATTTTGTTTAGTTATTTTTTCTAAGTCTTTTTCTAACTTTTTACTCCACTTGCCATATGAATTATTGTTTTTTATAAAGATAGATAATCCATCTTTTATATGATACCTTGGTCTGAATCCAAACCATTCATATAACTTATCTGTTTTTGCTAATGTCTCCTTTACATCATAAGCCTTTTCATCTTGGTAAACCACCTTATCAAAGGTTGGGTTTATAATTACCTTTAATATACCAATCAATTCATTAACTGTCGTTGATTCACCATAACCAACGTCAAACACCTCGTTCTTCCATACTTTATCACTTTCAAGAATCAACTTTATTGCCTCACATATATCATCAACATAGGTGAAATCCCTTGATTGAGTGCCATCACCATAGACATGTATTGACTCATTGGCTCTCATTGCCTTGATGAACTTGCTGATTGCAAGGTCTTCTCTTATACCCTCGCCATAGACTGTAAAGAACCTCAATCCAGTGAACTTCATATCACTAAGATTGGAATACATTGCAGCTTGCAGTTCATTAGTTGCCTTGCTGACAGCATAAGGAGATTTCTGTGTTCCGTCATCACCATATACACTTGATGAGGATGCATAGATGAAATGCTTCACATTATGCTTTATTGCTGCTTTCACCATTATGTCAAACCCAATTATGTTATTGGTAAGAACTTCTTCAGAATGTTCAATGGAATATCCAACACCAGCAATGGCTGCAAGATGAATAACAGCGTCAAAATGGCAGAACTTAAACAATGTATTTATATAGTTGGAATCAAGACAAGAATGGTTTTCCTTTAAATCGACTCCTACAATTGTATGTGCTGATAGTTTCTTTACAAGGTTTGAACCAATGAAACCCTTATGTCCAGTTATTAAAATATTCATCTTACAATCTCCCATAGTTTATCTTCAAGTTCCTTTGACCACCCTTCAACGCTGTTGCACATGAACTTGATATTTGGATTATCAACAGCCTTCTGAAAGTCATTCTTGAATATATCTTTATTCCATACTCCAAGCCTTATTGTATTATCCAATATTGGTTCTTCATGCTTAAAGTAGTTGAAATACACATCATCAAATACATAACTCTCTTCTGATAGATTATATTTCTTCCTTATCTCATCCATTTTCTTGAACTCAAAATAGCAAGGATAATGTGTGGTATAGTTGACGTGTGGTAATCCTTCTTTATCTAGCAATTGTTTTGTCTTCCACTTATCATAGTTCCAATATGATTTTGGACATTTCTCATTTCCAATGAAAGTTGTATTATGGTAATATATCCTTTTTATGTCTGACAGTTCAAATGGCTTTACAGCATATTCGTCATCAGTCATATAAATGAAACCATCATATTCTTGTGCATAGAGTCTTGCTATTGCCTTGAACTTATTCTGAATATCTAAATGTGGGTTATATTGACCTTCTTTTCTTTCTTTTGTTGGACACTCTATAAACTTAACCCAAGGAAACTCTTCTTTCAATGATTCATCAAACTCACCAATGACAACAAATTTGTAATTGAACTGGCAGAACTTTCTCCATCCTGTCAACGTTATTCTAATTTCATTTCCTTGAGCACCACTTTGTTTATATGGCAATACAACCAATACATCATTCTTTATTTGATTTAACAGTTCTTCCTTTTGTGGCAACATATCTGGATTCAACTTGAAGAAATAATCAAAATCCCTTTATCTACCCCATACATAGCCTCTTACTTTCCTTTTCCATACATATTCTTCCCAAGATTTGGTTATATAATGTCTGAGGTATAACTTATTGTATGTGGCGTTTTTGCTCTTTTGAAAATCAGTGTTGCACCAGTTACATATATCAGTTGGGCAATGGTGTGAATACAAAAACTCATTTCTGAATGCTTTAATCTTATAACAACTCCTTGTCTGATTTGGTATCTTTCCTTCCGCTTCTTTAGTGAATGATTCAACAACACCCTTGTTTAGTTTGTGTATAAGCCCATTTGCCCCATAACACTTCCAAGACATTACAAAAGCATCATAATCATTGAATTGATTTAATACATCTTCTAGTGTGCAATTATCAAGTGTAATAAACTCGTCATTGTCAATTAAGAAACACCAGTCATATACATCTGAATATTCTCTTTTAAGGTAGTTCAAACCATTTCTGAAATACATATGTTGAACACTATATTTATTCAGTTCCTTTACCAATTTTGCTTCCTTCCTTTGTGTTTCATCCAATACTGATAAAACACTATTCAATGACACTCTATCACCATACTTATCACATATTTCCTTATGTGAATTACTGTCAATATCTTCGAATATGAATATATGATTGATACCTAAGTCCAAATGATATTTTATCCATTCATCAAGGTATTCATGTTCGTTTTTAATTACTGTTATTATACAACTGTTCATAGTTTATATTGTTTTAAAAAAGGCGTACCTTGGTTGGTACACCTTGTTAAGAGATTATTGTATTATTGTTCTACTTTTGTCCATCCATACAAGCCTAAGTAATAGTTAGCATTCTGCATCCACACATCATAGCCACTACTACCACTTGGTACTGTTAATGTACCATTAGTATGAACATTTCGGAATGTATTACTTGATATTGTAGGTGCTGTAGCTGCATTAGACACTATACTTGTAAGACTACTACAATTATAGAAAGCACCGCCACCAATACTTGTAACACTATCAGGAATTGTCATACTTGTAAGATTATAACAATATTGGAAAGCACTTTCACCAATACTTGTAACACTATTTGGAATCTCTATACTCTCAAGACTACTACAATTATTGAAAGCACCCCTACCAATACTTGTAACACCATTACCTATCGTACAACTTGTAAGGGTAGAACAATCAAAAAAAGCATAATTGCCAATACTTGTAACACTATTTGGTATATCTATACTTGTAAGACTACTACAATTATAGAAAGCACCGCCACCAATACTTGTAACACTATCAGGAATTGTCATACTTGTAAGATTATGACAATATTGGAAAGCACTTTCACCAATACTTGTAACACTATTTGGTATATCTATACTTGCAAGGTCACTACAGCCATAGAAAGCAGTATTACCAATACTTGTAACACCACTACCTATTGTTACACTTGTAAGACTACTACAATTATAGAAAGTATCATTTCCAATACTTGTAACACTATCAGGTATATCTATACTTGTAAGACTACTACAAGCATTGAAAGTATCATTTCCAATACTTGTAACACTATCTGGAATGTCTATACTTGTAAGACTACTACAATTATAGAAAGCACTATTACCAATACTTGTAACACTATCTGGAATGTCTATACTTGTAAGACTACTACAGCCACGGAAAGCATTTTCACCAATACTTGTAACACTATCAGGGATGTCTATACTTGTAAGACCAGTACATTCATTGAAAGCATAATCACCAATACTTGTTGGGTCTGACAATGTATACTTAACAGTATGTTCTCCTGTTGTACTAAAAGTATATTCATTAACAACTTCTGATTGTTCAACACCATCTATTTCCATAGCTGAGAATGGTGGCTCACCGCCACTACCACTTCCAGAGCCGCTTCCAGAACCACGAAATAACTTTATTGTGCTGCCTTCACTCTCTACATAATACTTTGCCACAACCTTTGTTTCGGTTGGTGTTGGTGGTACAGGTGTACTTGGATTGTAATGTACTGTATTATTGTCAACGGTCAATGATACATTAGGTAGGATAAAGTTTTCAGTATCTGCTGTATAAGCATTATACTGATTCATTGTTTCAAAATTCTTTAGATATATCATAATATTATATATTTTCTATATAAATATTTTTTTGTTTGTGTTTTTAACATTTTTTATATATATTTGCATAAAATAAACAATATATGGAGAATTTTAAAGTTATCATAGCTGGTTCAAGAGGGTTTTCAAATTATAAGCTTCTAAAAGAAAAGTGTAATGAATACCTTCGTGAAAAGAGAAAAGATTACAATATCATAATAATTAGTGGTGGAGCACGTGGTGCTGATACACTTGGCGAGAAATACTCTAGGGATGAAGGATTTACGTTAGAGATATATCCAGCGAATTGGAATAAGTTCGGCAAATCTGCTGGCTTTAGACGTAACGAGAAGATGGCTGAAGTCGCTGATGCGTTAATCGCTTTTTGGGATGGGAAATCTCACGGAACTAAACATATGATTGAAATTATGGAAAATAAAAATTTATTGGTAAAAATTGTGAATTATGAAACAAGTGACAAGACATAAGAGTACTGACTACACATATACTCTTTTGTTAGATAGCAACAATCTTCTGAAAATATCTTTAGTTGATAAAACAATGAATAATAATGGGGAAGAGTATGGTGCGGTCATGTCCTTTCTAAGGATGTTGGGTAATGTATTGAGTAAAAAGGATTTTAATTACTGTATTGCGTGTTGGGATGGCATTGGCTCTGGTGTTTTAAGGTGGAAATTCTATGAGGACTATAAGGCAAATAGAGGTAAGAATTATGAATTACATGACCCTAATATGAGCGATTACGACAAAAAATTGATTGCGTTCCAACAAAAAGTGTTATCATATTCTAGGAGAATGAAGAATAATGATGAAGAAAAAGACGATGAGATTTTTGAGAGGGAAAAGGGTATAATCAATGCGATTCTTGAGGAACTTTGTATAAGGCAGTATGAATTTGAGAACGTTGAGGGTGATGACATTATAGCCTATTATGTAAAGAATAAGAAACCGAATGAAAAAGTTGTCATAGTATCATCTGATAAAGACTTAACACAACTTATCTCAGATACTGTTATCGTGTATAATCCTAGATTAAAAGACTTCGTTACAAAAGATAATTCTGTTGAAAAGATTGGTATAACGCATGAGAATGTTGTGCTTGAAAAGATACTATGTGGGGATTCATCGGATAACATCAAGGGTGTGAAGGGAATGGGCGAAACTACGTTGATGAAGCTGTTCCCTCAGATTAAAAACGAGAAAACCGATTTAAAGGCGATTATAGAGCGTTCAAAGGAGTTGCTTGAAGAGAGGAAGGCAAACAAGAAAAAGCCCCTCAAATCGCTTGAAAACATCGTTAATGGTGTTACTGATGGGTGTCAAGGAGATAAATTATATGAGATTAATGAAAAAATCATAGATTTATCCCAACCATTGCTGACTGATGAAGCAAAGGAATCTTTAGATAATGAATTATATGCTGTGATGGATACTAATAATAGAAGTATAAAGAATGTATATGAGATAATACGTGCATATAATTTAACAGAATTAGAGGATGAGAATAAATTCAGCAATTTGTTTGCGCCATTTGGGCGAATTATAATGATGGAAAATCGCAGGTATGGAAAGTATAAAGAGAGTAATAGAGAAAAGAAAAAGTAATCTCAATAGTCTTAATGAAGAAGAGATTAGTATTTATAGAACACATGAAATGCTTTTAGAATATAGGAAAAATGATTTTAAAAATTATGTGAGGCTTAAAACACTTATATATTATTTTCCGACTACAGCAAAACTTGATAATAGTATTTTAGAAAATGTGTTAAAAAATTACCAAGAATATGTAATAGACGAGTATGAAACAGACGATATTAAGTATAACAATTTTTTGGATAATTTTTTTAGGGAGAAATATAAAAAAGAACCAAATATAGATGATGAGTATTTATCCGTTGAGGATTTTTTTAATTTTTTTAAGATTTAATTTGTTTTTTAACATTTTTTTTAATATCTTTGCATTGTAATTGAGATTTTAACAATATATGTTTAACTTTTAACAATTTTATTTATGGAAAATAAAGAAAAAGATTACAAAGAAGAGAGGTTTGAGTTTACTGTTTATGTAAATGATAACATTATCTGTAAAAGAAACTTTAGAATTTACAATTTCATTGAAAACAGTATGAACACGTTGGAATTCAAGGAAAAAATTGACGAAATTGTAGGAATTATTGATGATGATTTGAAATCAAAAAGCCGTGTTTATACGTGGTATTACTACAATCCGCAGTTCCCTGAAGACAATGAAGAGTTTATTTCTCCGTTGATTGAACCTTGGGCTTGTACCTTTAAACTTGTAATCTCTGATAACAAGCGTGATGTAATCACAAAGATTTGGGATGGATATGCATATCCTAAGTATATCCGTGAGAAGGTTGACCTCAGTAATAAGAATGTCAAGGTGGCTACTAAAGATGGTCAAACATTTGTATATGACAAAGAATCGTTTTTTAAGACAAATGAGGGCAGATTATCATTTGAGCATGAAGTACTGAAGGGGATGATTATTGACAAACAAGATGTCTTATTGCAAATTACGAAGAAAATATGCGAAATTTGTTCTCCTAGTAAAGATGAGATAAAGGAAATTAATCCGAAAGGATATTTTGACCCAAGAGATAATAATAAGTATCTCAGCAAGTACACAGTCATTGATGCATATGGTAATGACAAGAAAACTGAGGAGGTAAACGGTCAAAAAACAAAACCAATAAAATATTCTTATAGTCTTTACCTTGCCAACAAAAAGGTGGAAAGGGATTGGGAACGTGCTGTCCAGAAGAAGACTAATAAGTATTTTAAAGACATGTATTAATAAAATAATTGAAAAAAAGTGGGTTTTTAATGGCTCAGAAAAGAAACGATTTAGGTTATTTAGGTGAAGCATTCCAATATCGGCTTACTCACGAGTTTATGGAAAACCACACTTTTTTTGAGGATTTGAGTAGTATAATAGACCAGAATATGTTTACTGACCCAAACCTCAAAACACTTGTAGGAGTTATGAAAAACTATTATGAGAGGGAAGGTCATGTTCCCTCTTATGATATGATGGAAGTTGAATTGCGAGATATTTCACACTCAGAGAAAGAGACTGAAACATATCTCGCAATTCTTGAAAAGGTTCGTTCTTGTGCAAGTGATGGTGTGGACAGAATCAGAGAGTTGGCTGAAAAATTTTTCAAACAGCAAAATATAATTAAAACGGCAAACGAAATCCTTAAAATTGCTGGCAATGGCGACACCACAAAATATGAGGCTTGTGTTGATTTGCTTAATGATGCGATGACAAAAGGAGTTCATAATGATTTTGGAGAAGGGTTGTTTGACCATATAAATGAAACTCTTTCCGATGATTATAGAACACCAATACCGACTGGAATTGGCAAAATTGATGAGGCACTTGAAGGAGGTCTTGGAAAAGGAGAATTAGGTGTAATTATTGGACCTACATCTTTTGGAAAAACATCGTTAACAACTGCAATGGCTTCACATGCTGCATGTAATGGGTTTAAGGTATTGCAAATAGTATTCGAGGACAGAATAAAGCAAATTCAAAGAAAACACCTTGGACGTATTACAGGCATAGAAGCAAAAGACCTTTCAAAACCAGATGTAATTGAATTGGTAAGACAAACTATTGATGCTTTTCCTCAGAAAGAACAGTTGGAAAAAAACTTGAGAATTGTGAAATTCCCAAGTGGAGAGAAAACAGCAAAGCAGATTGAAAGGTTTATTAAGAAACTTATCAACAGTGGGTTTAAACCAGATTTAACCATTATTGACTATTTTGAATGCTTGGAACACGAAGCAGATAGGTCATCTACCAATGAGTTTTCACAAGAAGGTAAAACGATGCGTAGGTTTGAAGCTATGGCTGGAGAACTAGATATGGCAATTTGGATACCTTCTCAAGGAACTAAAGACTCAATAAATCTAGAACTTGTTACAATGGACAAAATTGGCGGTTCTGTGAAGAAAGCACAAATAGCCCATGTAATAATGTCAATTGCTAGAACTGTTGATGATATTGCAAATAACAAGGCAACTATTGCGATACTGAAAAATAGAGCAGGTAAAAGCGGAAAAGTCTTTAACAACGTTGAATTCAACAATGGAACATGCCGTATTAGTACTGATAATGTGGATGAGTTAGATAGTTTATTTGAGCTTAAAAAGAAGCAGCAAGATGCGCAACTAAATACTCAGAAAGAGATATTTAATATCATAAAAAAGGAAAAAAATTTAAGCTAAAATTATTTTTCAAACAAAGACATTTGGTTATCAGACGATTATGATTTTGATAGCCAAATTTTTTATTTTTTTAGCAAATTTTATTTTTTTCTGATATATTTATTCTTACATCAGATGCTAAAAAAGAAAAGGTTAACCGATTGAATATGAAAATAATGAAATTAAAAAAGTTTTGCTTTAAATGGAAGTAAGAAAAAGCGACAGTTCCTTTGAGGAATACCAGCCTTTGAAGGTAAAACATGGAATATGCGAAGCATATACATCAGTAAATGAAGTTTGCCCTGATGGACTTATAGAATCACTTATCAAGAATTTGTTTATATACGATAATATTTCTTCCAAAGAAATTAGAAGACAAGTTGAAGAGGCTCTAATGTCAGTAAATAAGAAGGTGGCAAGAGCATATATCAAAAAATATGAAGAAAAAGAAGGAAAGGATAAAACGTTAAAAACGGATAATGATTTTATTAGGGATTATATCAATGCTTCCAATGCTTCTACTGGTTCAAAATACGATTCAAATGCGAATGTTGAAAACAAAAATGTTGTTACTTTAGGTCAAGAGTTGCATAAAGGCAAAAATATTCAGCAAAACAGATACATTATGCATAATAAAATTAAAGCATTGTATTCAAAAAAACTTGCTGACCAATATATAAAAGACCTTGAAACACACGTTCTATATAAACACGATGAAAGCGGAACACCAGGATACCCATATTGCGTTGCAATAACTATGTATCCGTTCTTAATAGATGGTTTAAAAAATCTTGGCGGTCAATCAAAAGCTCCAACAGACCTCAAATCATACTGTGGAGAGTTCATTAACTTAGTTTATTCTGTGTCATCACAATTCATGGGGGCGGTGGCAACACCAGAGTTCCTTATGTACATGGATTATTTTATTAGAAAGGACTATGGAGAAGACTACCTCAATATACTTGATAAACAAGTTGAACTTAATAGAAAGGGTAGAACACTCGAACAAGTAATTGAAAACTGTTTTCAACAAGTGGTTCATTCGATGAACATGCCTGCAGGTAATAGAGGCTATCAAACAGTCTTTTGGAACGTTGGATATTTTGATAAGAATTATTTTGATGGCGTTTTTGGCGATTTTAAATTTCCAGACGGAAGTGCGCCAAAATGGGAAACTTTATCATGGCTGCAAAAGAAATTTATGAAATGGTTCAACGAAGAAAGAACTAAATACATATTAACTTTCCCAGTTGAAACAATGGCAATGCTTACAGATGGACATGATATTGTTGATAAAGAATATGCAGATTTTACCGCTGAAATGTGGGCTGAAGGGCATTCATTCTTCTGTTATTTGAGCGATTCACCAGATTCGTTAAGTTCTTGTTGTAGACTTAGGAATTCTCTTAAGGATGGTGAGAATGACGATGAACATAACCATACGACACACCAATTCTCGATGGGTACTGCTTCTGTTGCTACAGGTTCTAAATCAGTAATGACAATTAACCTTAACAGAGTAATCCAAAACGCAACTAGAAAATACTTTGAAGAGGTAGAGGGTATTAAACTAGAAAAAGGTGTTCAAGTAGATATAAAGAAAGTAAAAGATAAAAAATTACTCTATAAATATATTTCCACTGGTATCACCGAAATGACAGAGAGGGTTCATAAATACCAGAGAGCTTTCAATGAAATTGTGAAAGATTTCCTAAATGCTAATATGCTAGATGTTTATAGGGCTGGATTCATCAATATGCGTAAACAATATCTTACAATCGGTGTAAATGGATTGACAGATGCAGCAGAGTTTTTATCTATTGATGCTAATCTGAATAAGGATTATGAGGAATTTGTAAACAATATTCTTGAAACTATTAATATTTCAAATAGAAAAGACAAGACAAGAGACTGCATGTACAACACTGAATTTGTGCCTGGTGAGAATCTGTCAAATAAAAACTATAATTGGGATAAAAAAGACGGTTATTATGTATCACCAAAACATATAATGTATAGCAGTTATTTCTTTAATCCAGAAGACACGGAGTTATCGCTTCTTGATAAAATGAAACTTCATGGAAATAATTTTGTTAAGTATCTTGACGGGGGCCAAGCAGCGCATTTGAACATCAATGAGCATCTTTCATTTGACCAGTATAGGCAGTTACTAAGGGTTGCATCAGAATATGGATGTAGTTATTTCACATTCAACTGTAAGAATACTGTGTGCAACGACTGCGGATATATTAGCAAAGATACACTAGATGTTTGTCCTAAATGTGGAAGCCACAATATAGACTATTTGACTAGAATAATTGGCTATTTGAAACGTGTTAGTTCATTTAACGAGGCAAGACAAGTGGAAGAACATATGAGAAGCTATAGGCAATAACATATTGGGTACTACAGAGTACCCAATTTTTTACGAAATAAATTGATATGATTGAAATATATAGAAAAGAAGGCTGGAAGCTCAACCCTAATGATAGGGTTGTGAATGCGATTCTCAGAAGATGCGAAAAGTGCGATGGGTTATGCCCTTGTACACACGATTCTGAGGATTATGAAGGTAAGGATTTACATTGTCCATGTACTGATTACAAAATAAAAGATGTATGTGAATGTGGATTATATGTATTAGATGAAACAAAAATGCCAAAAATAAAAATATAAGATTTATGGTAAAATATTATAATGCAATGGTGGTATTTGAGGAAATACCAGATGAGATTACTTTAGCAATCAATATCACGAATTGCCCTTGTCATTGTAAGGGATGTCATTCAGAATTTTTATGGGAAGATAAAGGAATTTCACTAACGTCAGAAGAGTTAGATTTGTTAATAGACAAGAACGATGGTATAACCACCGTGTGTTTTATGGGGGGTGACGCAGAGCCTGAAGTAATAAATGTTTTAGCAGAATATGTGCATAAAATTAAACACCTTAAAGTAGGGTGGTATAGCGGAAGAGATTCATATTACAAGAACATTAATTTTAACTATTTCGATTACATTAAGTTAGGGCATTACGATGAGGATTTAGGTGGACTGAATAAAGAGACAACAAATCAACGTTTATACAAACTTACCCACACAAAATTGGACGATGGGGTAAAAAAGATTGACTTTGAAGATATAACTAGTAAGTTTTGGAAATAAATTGTTAAAATAGGTTAAAATTGGGTTGATAATTTTGTCAGCCCAATTTTTTTTAGTATCTTTGCAAAAAAATTAGAACAGTATATTTGCATTTACCTAGATATTTATATAGGAATTAAGATGATTGATAAATGAAAAAAATACATATCAACGAGGAAAAATATTTAATGATACTTAAGGAATCAGTGACTAAACCAATGAATGTCTTAATTGCTTGTGAAGAGAGTCAAGCTGTTTGCCTTGAGTTTAGAAAACTTGGACATAATGCTTATAGCTGTGATTTACAAGATTGTAGTGGAGGACATCCAGAATGGCATTTTAAGGGCGATATGTTTAAAATCCTTGATAATCACGGTGGAATAACGCAAGGAGGAAATAAAGTAGTTGTAGACAAGTGGAATCTACTTATAGCGCATCCACCTTGCACATATCTTGCTGTCTCAGGTGCTCGTTGGCTATATAACAAAGATGGTTCAGTAAATGCAGAAAGAATGAAAAATCTTGAAGATGGTGCTGCGTTCTTTATGAAAGTTGCAAATGCTGACGTTGATAAGGTTGCAATTGAGAATCCAGTTGGTGTGATGAATAGAAGGTTCAGAAAACCAGACCAAATGATACAACCTTGGCAATTTGGAGATATGGCAAAGAAACTTACTTGTCTTTGGCTTAAAAACCTACCTCCATTAGTTCCTCAAGTGGATGTAGAACCAAGCGGATTGGATGTGAGCTTAAATAATGGGAAATATAAGTATTCCGAATGGATGTATAAGGCTTTACAGCAAGCAGCAGAGGAAACTAGCCAATGGGTAATAGATAATGGTATAGACATATCAACAAAAGAAGGAAAATTGGCTAAGAAAAAGTATTATGATGAGGCTAGACGCAGATTAAGGTCGAAGACATTTCAAGGAATCGCAAAGGCAATGGCGCAAACTTGGGGATAAATTGTTAGGTAAAAAAATATAAGAAAAAGTGTAAAGAATTTGTTTCTTTACATTTTTTTTTATATATTTGCAAAAAAATATTAAATATGGTTAATATAAATGATATTTGGAATTTAAAACGAAAAAACGAAATTACTTTTGTTGATTTGTTTTGCGGTGCTGGTGGCGTGTCAAAAGGATATGAAATGGCTAGTTTAAAACCAGTTGCAGCAGTTGATTTTTTTGAATCTGCTTGTGAAACTCATAGAAGAAATATTGATTGTGAAGTTATAGATGGTGACATAACACTTGGTGAAACAAAAGAAAGGCTGTACGAAGTTGTTAAAAACAAATTAAATGGAAACGAACTCGATATACTTCATGCGTCACCTCCTTGTCAAGGCTTTTCAATGGCTGGCAGAAGGATGATTGATGACCCAAGAAATATTTTGTATAAAGAGGCAGTTGATATAATATCTAAACTTAAACCAAAATGGATTACGATGGAAAATGTTCCAGGTATGGTATCAATGTCAAATGGTGATATTGTTAAGCAAATTTGCGAAGATTTGGAAAATATAGGATATTGTGTTAAATGGAAAGTTTTAAACGCTGCCGACTATTTAACACCTCAAACTAGGCAAAGATGGATTTTGATTGGCAATAGGGTTGGGAAGGAAATAGAATTTCCAGAGCCATTAACGGACAAAGAGCATTATGTTACAGTTGGGCAAGCAATAGGAGATTTAATGGACTTGGAAGAAAATAAAGAATTCAATCACGTGTTTACTAGACATAGTGATGAAATGAAAGAAAGACTTTTAGCTGTTGAAGAAGGTAAATCGTTGTATGAAAAATATCCAGAATCGTGGAGGAAAAGTCCTTGGGATGAACCTAGTTGTACAATAAAAGAAAATCATGGGGCAGTTAATATACACCCAAAATTGCCTAGGGTCATTACTCCAAGGGAAATGGCAAGGCTGCAAAGTTTTCCAGATGATTTTATATTTTGTGGCTCAAAAAAAGACCAATTGGTGCAAATTGGTAATGCAGTTCCTTGCAATTTAGCTAAGGCCATAGGATTGGCTATTGTAAAATGCGGCTACAATGAGTAGTGATTCAAAAACTGAAAAACTTTTAAATGCATTTAAGACAAATTGTGGTAAATGGGTTTGCTCAACTCATAACTCTGAAAGCGGTCAACCAGCTGCGATATTTAGAGAAATTAAAAAACAAGGATATGTTTTTGAAGAAGTTGCATCAAATAGGTGGGGAAAAAAGGTATATTGCCCAATATGCGGTAGAGAGACCACTCATTATAAGTTACTTGAAATTGAGCCTAAATTAGAAACGCACCAAAGAAACAAAATAAGTAGCAGAGTTAGAAAAAAAATTCTATCAGTTTATAAGAATAAAGATGCTTTTACTAATGCGACAATAACGTCTACACCAGAAATAGACCATAAAACGCCTTGGACTAGATTAGATTCTGATATAGATACATCTAACATTAGTGAGGAAGATATACGAAATAGTTTTCAATTGTTGACAAGAGAACACAACCTATTAAAGGATAGAGTTTGTACAAAATGTAAAAATGAGGGTATTAGAGAAGGTCTTTTTGGCATAAACTTTTGGTATAGTGGTGACAGCAAGTATAATGGTACGTGTGAAGGATGCGGTTGGTATGATGGAAACAAATGGAGGAATGCATTAAATACTAAGTTAAAATATGTTAATTAATTTGGATATAATATTAATTTTGTATATGTTTGCATAAAAAAAGCATGAAAGAGTTCACAATTAATAATGCTATTTACAAAACAAATGGCAAAAATGACGAGTGTTACACTCCTAGGTATGTTGTTGAATGTATAATTCCATTTATACCAAAATCATCTGTAATATGGTGTCCTTTTGATACAAAGGAGAGTTTTTTTGTTAAAGTGCTAAAAGAGAATGGCTTTAAAGTTATTTATTCTCATATTTCTATGGGTCAAGATTTTTATAATTATGAACCTAAAGAACATTGGGATGTTATGATTTCAAATCCCCCTTTTACCAACAAAAAACAAATTTTCGAAAGGGCTTTTCAGTTAGGAAAACCTTTTATGTTGCTGATGACAGCGCAGTGGTTTAATGATGCTGCGCCTATAGATTTGTATATGAAATATAATCCTACTGGTATGCAAACTATACAATTTAGAAATCGTATAAAATATATCGGATGTGATAATAAAATACCGTTTAAATCAATATTTTTTTGTAATAATATAAATACGTTTGTTGGAAATTTATTAATTAATAGATAAAAAAATGAAAAAGTTAACAATTTACCCATCACCTAACATATATACAGCACTCAGAGGTGCTGGATATAATAGTAGTTATGCTGCAATTATGGAATGCATTGACAATGCAATGGAAAATGAGGTTGGAGCAACAAAAATTTCTGTCACTGTTGACTATGATGAAAATACTAATAAAATTACTAGAATATACATAGCTGACAATGGAGAGTCTATGGATGAAGATGCTGCAAATAGGTTTTTTTCACTTGGAAATAGTAAAAAAAGCCATTCTTCGTTTGGTAAATATGGTATGGGAGGTAAAACTGGATGTCTAAGCATTGGTTCAAGGCTAGAGGTGTTTACAAAAATTAAAAACGGAAACATAGAGAAGAGGGTTTTAGATATTGATGAAATAGAAAAAAATAATGAGTTCATAATTCCGTTTTATAGTGAAAAAATAGAAGGTGATATAAATAAAAACGAAATTCATACATTTTATGAAAAAGTTGGAGGCAATCATGGCACTCTAATCATTATAGAAAATATTGATAAGTTAGACACTCATCAGTTAAGTTATATCAACATAAAAAACAAATATTACACTCCATTAAAGTCTTTCGACCAAAAGTTAATTTCCGAGATTGCAGAAACACATTCAAAAAATATTGCTAATGGGCATAAAAAAATATTTGTTTGTGGGCAAGAGGTGAAGCCAATTAACTATTTTGGCGGAAAAAGCAATGGCAAAGAGTTTACCGCTTATTGCGTTGGGGCATTAGAAACAGATATAGATGAGTGTAACGTTAGGTGCGAAGTTTATGATTGCGCTGTTGGTAATGGGATAAATACTGATGACTACGATTTAACTGCAAATGCATTGAATTCAGGCGCACTTGTTTTTAGGAATGGTCGTTTGGTTGGTAAAGGGCTAAATTTTGATTTCATTTCTATTGACAAAGGTGATGGGCATGCAACCAATGTACGATATAGTATAGAAGTTTCTGGCAAAGCAGATAAGCTTGTTAACTCTTCTTTTATTAAGTCTATTAATAGTGGTGATGCATTTGATGAAAGACTTAAGCTTTTTTTGCAGAACGAAGTGAATCAGTTGATAAAAAAAGCAAAAAAGCTTAAAAAAGAGAGGTCTGACATCAATAAAGATAAAAAACTAGAAGAAGATAGCAAAAACATAACAAAATCGGTAAAAAATCTTTTAAAGAAAAATCCTTTGAAAGTTAAAACTAATGTATCAAAAAATAATAAAAAATGTAATGAAACACAAAAAAACGGCACAAATGAAAATAACAAAACACCGTTTAACTGTAGAACTGATTCATCACACAATAAAATAGATAATAGTAATTGGCTTCATGGGATAAAATTAAGTAATGATTATTTGAAAGATGATGACATCTTTTATTTTCAGATAAATCCTCAAAATGGAAAATATGAACTCATTTTAAATGTGAACCATCCGTTTTATGAACAATTTATTTCTAAATTGGATAATGAACAAACGAGTATGTTTTTACTATTTGAAATGGTTCAACGTTTATCTATATTGAATAATGATAAAATTTCTTCGGATGAAAAAACTGTATTACTTGAGATACAAAATCGTATAGACGAATATAGAATAGATATGCAAAATGATGTTTTTAATAGGCATAAAAGTATAAATAAAAATATTGTTGAGTCTATTTCAAAGTCTAAAAAATGCATTGGAGTTGGGCTAAATAGTGATGATTTTGGTATCACTAATGAAAGTGAATTAGTAATGGCAGAATCTGCTGTATAAAACCTTGGTTTAAATACTAAGGTTTTTTCTTTTTGTTAATATTTATAGTAAATAAATAAATTACTATGGTATTAACAGAAGATGTAAAGGCACTGTTTAGGACAGTCAGAACTATGCTTGGCGCTCCAATTCGTATTGTACAGCTTGAGGATGAGCAGCTATGCGACCTATTGGACGTTGCCATCGGTGACTATGCTGAGAAGGTTCAAAACTGGGTTATCGAGACACAGTGGCTTAATATACAAAATAAGAGCACAATCCAATTTCAAAATGCAAGTGAATTGGCTTATGCCATGACTATACGTACAATGGACTGGTCTCGTGACTATTCCTATTGGTTTTCTCGTGAAGTTGGATTACAACAGAGAGGTCATTATGAGTTAAAGAAAGACTTTTTCCAAGTTGAAAGAGGAAAACAAGTTTATGTAATTCCAGCAGGCAGAGAGATTAATCGTGTTATGTACGTCACTCCTTCTACGACCAAAGCAGCTTTATATGGCAATCTAGGAACATTGGACACTGGTATTGGCGGCGGCTATGGTCAATATGGGAATATGTCTAATGGTATGGGAATCACTGGTTTTTATGTTGGTTCTGCATATGATACTGCCCTTATGTCTGCTGACCTTAAATATAAAAACTCATTATTAAGAGGTGACTTAGCATATCAAGTCACAGCTGGTCCAGAAGGAACTCATCTTGTGCATTTGCTTTCTGTTCCAGGTTCTCCAAATATGGTTGGCGGCATTGCTGCTGATGATACTTGGGGATGGAATAAGTATGCTAGTTGCTATGTATGGTATACGTATTATGACGTTTCTGGTGGCTCTGAAGATGATGTTGAACAATGTAGATTGGAAAATAAAGATGATATAATCATTACACCAGACCAAGTTCCATTAGACAAGATGAGATATGAATTAATGAATAATCCATCGCAACAAATAATAAGGCGTTTATTGGTTGCAGAGGCTAAAATTTTACTTGGTATCATAAGGGGTACATATAGTGGTGCTGTTAAGATACCTGAAGCTGAAATGCAGATGGATTATAATATGCTTCTTGAGCAAGGTAAGTCTGAAAAAGAGACAGTTTTAAATGAATTAAAAGAGCGTTTAGATAGAATGACCCCTTGGAATCTTATGGAAAAACAAGCTACGATGAACGACCAATTGATTAAGGTTTTGAAAAATAAGCCGTTAGGATTTTACGTTAGGTAAAGATAAAAAAATTAAGGCTGAGATATTCTTCTCAGCCTTTCTTGTTGTTTGTTTTTCTTTGTTTATCAATTTTTGTGGATAAATTTGCTAGGAATTTTTGATTTTTTGGTGAATTATATGAAGCATATTCTTCTTCAGTAATCCATCCGTTTTCATATAATTTTTCAATGACATTTTCGATTTCATCTTTTTTGAAAAGATTTTTAAAACCGTTTGCTGCAACCAATCCATGATATTTTACATATATTGTATAAGGTTTTCCAGTTTCATTTTTAGCAAAGCATACACCGCATTGCTCACAATGTGTTTCGCCTCTACTACAAGGGCATTTATAGAAATATTTCCCATTAACCATACCTAATACTGGTTGCCTATCTTTGACAGTATCTCCACCTTCTAGGCTGTTATAAAATTTATCACCTACAGCTTTAAACATTCTTGGTTCAGCCTTACCTAAGTTAATCCCTTCGTGTGAAGGGTTTATTGCCATTTTATCAGTAACTTGTGAAAAATCTAGATTTCTTGCTGTATATGCATGTGTGTTTATGCCGTATTTTTTTTTGATTTTATCAGCAAATTTAGCCCAAAGGTTTACAGCAAGTTGGCATTGGAAATCACCAGTTTCGTTTATTCTTACATCTGTTATTTTATTTTCAGATTGTTGTACTCTCAAAAAATTTTTTTCTTCATCTGTTAAATCTCTACCTAGTCTATTTGTCATTTTTGCGTATTCTTTTCTATATAAGTTTTCAGAATATGCATTACCTAGCTGTATATAGGTTTCTATTAGCCTAAAATAGTCTTTCATCGGTTTTTTATTACCATGTTGGTATTGTTGTAGCATTTGTGTATGCATAAGGTCAGTTTTCCACCTATTGGTAAGAACGCTAGATTTGCCTTTTGAAGAATATTGATTTTCAGCTCTTTGCGCATAGCAAGCACCGTTTGTAATTGTACATATTCCAAGATAGTATGAAGGGCACATTAATGAAGATGACATGTTAATTATAAGGACGCTAGATGGCAGTTTATCATTGCCAGCATTACAGATGTTCCTAGGAACATTCATGAATTCTTTACCCATTGATTTAGCCTTTTCTAATGTAATGTCATAGATTTTTTCACTGAGTTTCCCAAATACTTCATCTTGTAGAATTTTCTGTTTTCTATCAATTGCAGCCCAAATAGCTTTAAGATTGTCTTCAGTGGCTGTTTTCCTATTATATGCAACGTTTTCAGCTTCGTTTATTATAAGATTTTTGTATTGTTCGTTTGTTATGCTTACTTTCATATTTACATACTTTATTTATAATAAATATAAGTTTTTTTAATTAAAAAAAGTTAAATTTGAATTAAATTATTTTGCCACCTCAATTTTTTTTCGTATATTTGCATCCACAAACAAAACAGTTTAAAAAATATGAAGAAAATTTTAGTATTTATGGCTGCAATGATGTGTTCGACATCATATGCAGATGTGATTTGCAAAAGCGATGTATCGTCAGATTCGCTTATCTCACATGACCTTGAGGAAGTTAACGTAACATCTTTTTATCGTGCTTCTGCTCCAACTTTGGGGTCTGTAATTAATTCAGAAACGATTAATAAGATTAACTATGGGCAAGAGCCTTCTTGGGTTTTCTCTAAGATGCCATCAATTTTTGCGTTTAGTGACAACGGAACTGATTTTGGCTATGGTTATTTCCGTATTCGTGGTCTTGACCAAACTAGGATTAATGTAACACTTGACGGTATGCCTTGGAATGAAGCCGAGGACTTTGGGTGTTATTTTGCAAATAGCCCAGATATTATGGGTGATGCAAGTTCAATTAGTGTCGGTAGAGGAACTAGTACGTATAATCCAGGAACTGCTAGCTATGGCGGTAGTGTCAACATTGAGTCTGTCAATCTAAAGACTGATACAGTTTCTTATGCCGAGTTCGGAGGGGGTAGTTTTGCGTCATTCAAAACATCTGTTAACATCAATACTGGACTTATTGGTAAATGGGCATTGCATGTACGTGCAACTCAGTCTGAAACTGATGGTTATAGCGACCATAGTTTTAATAGGTCAAAGTCACTTGGTTTAAAACTTGGCTATTTTATTAACGATAAGAGTTCAATTGATTTCCTCTCTATTACTGGATTCCATCGTAATGGGCAAGGCTATATCGGCTCAACGTTAGAGGAACTTTCTGCTAATAGAAAAAATAATGGATGTAGTAAGGATGAAGACGATAATTTCTTCCAAACTGTAAATAAACTCCAATATAACAGTTGGTTTGGCAACAAGGTTTTGTTCACATCATCTATCTATTGGAATATGCTATTAGGAGAGTATCGTTTTGACCTCGACAATTATATGCTGAAGATGGAAGAGGTGGATTTAGGTAGTGGTATGCTATACAACTATGGTCTCAAACAGCATATGTATGGAGGTAATGCAGCTGCTCGATTCTATATCAATAATGGTTCTATTACTGTTGGAACTAATATCTATAAGTTTGAGCGTGAGCATTATCTTGATGATAGGAACATTGATAAGGCTAAGAACATAACACCTAGCGACTATTACGATAATAGAGGGCATAAAATGGATGTTGAGGCTTTTGTCAATGCCAAGAAGTCATTCGGAAAAGTTACCGCATCAGTAAATGCCCAATATCGTTACGTTAATTTTTGGTATCGTGATTTAATGGATTCTTCTGTTAAGTTTGATGAAAATACGAAATGGAATTTCTTCAATTTTGGGGCTGATTTGCAGTATAATTTCAACAAGCATAGTGAACTTTATTTGAAGTATGCTCGTGCTCATCGTGAGCCTACACGAACAGATATGTTCGGTGGAAATGAGTGGTATCCTGGAAGTCTCACAACAACAGAGGCTGAAATTTCAAACGACATTGAACTTGGGTGGAATTTTGCAACGAAGAGACTTAACATCAATGCGAATTTATTTGCAATGCTGTTTGAGAATGAACGTGCATTGACTGGAACTCTTGGGTTGAATGGACTTCCAGAGCATGAAAAGGCTGATAACAGCCACCGTATTGGGTTTGAGTTTTATGCAGATTATGAACCGTTTAATGGGTGGCATCTGATTAACAACTCTTCATTCTCCAATAATAAGGTGAAGACTGATACATATGGAACTAAGAGCCATGTCCTTACCCCAACATGTACATTGGTACAAGATGTTGAGTATCGTGATAAGAAATTCTCTGTAGGAGTAGAGTACAAGTACCGTAGCCGTATGTATATTGATGCTGCCAACGATTATACAGTGCCAACTTTTTGGCAGTTTAATATTTATGGCACATATAAGATTGGCAAGTGCTTACTTAGTGCTCACATAAACAATATAACAAATCGTGACAATTTGCAGAATGGTGTATTAACTAACACTAGTAAAGCAAGATATATGGTAGATGCTCCTACTAGTTTATTTGTGCAAGCTAAATATTATTTTTAAGCAGATTTAATATTTAAATATTTTTAACGTGGGATATTTTGCTATCTCACGTTTTTTTCGTACCTTTGCATCAACAAAATCAATTAATATGTGTAATAAAACAATTGAAGAATATTGGCAAAAAGTCAAGAAGGATTTTAAGTTTGGTGAACAGTATATTGACATTGAGACTAATCAGTATATCGTAATATGCCCATTTGTGCCAGAAGTTGTTATGCGTCTAAATTATGCTATGCGTCAAAATGGGTCTCATTTTAAGTTTAGTCATTGTTTGTGTTATTCATTTTGTGCATTTGAAATGTGGTATAAAACACTTTATAAGGATGGCAGAGTTAAGGCTTTTTTCATTCGTAAAGATATTAACCTCGATATAGACTATCACCATCAACCTTTAACTGCTGAGTTTACTGGGTGGGTTGATTTCAATGATAGAAATCATCTTAAATTTACCCATCTTGTTAATAACCATGTTGTTAGCGGATATTATGGCGATGGAGATAAGTTTGCTTGCGAAGAGTGTGCGTTTAGTGACAAAATAGATGATACTTGCAAAAATGAAGTGGAGGAAGTTAATCACATCCTTGAAAGTGTTTTCGACGAATTGTTTAATCTGTATGACCAATTTGTAGACACATTAGAAAATAATTTACATAATTTTTTTGAAAATGACTAAAGTAGGAATTTGTTTTGGGGGATATTGCCCAATGCACAGAGGACATCTTGACGCAATAATGAGGGCTAAAAAAGAAAATGATAAGTGTTATGTTATTGTTTGTGGTTATGATAACGAGGAACGAGCTGGAAATATTAATATGACCCTCAAAGAACGCACAGCTATTGTCCGAAAGATATTCGCTAATGATGAGATTATAACTGTTTTATCTATCAATGATACAGAACTTGGTATTGATGAATCAATGTGCGATAACAATTGGGTTGTGTGGCAAAAAAAGGTCAAAGAGTTGGTGGGTTTTGATAAATATGATTTATACACTAAATATACTTGGTATGTGGCAGAACCTTACTATAAGGAAATGCTTGAGAAGCATAACCTACTTAATGCACGTACAACTCTGATTGATAAGGTAGTGCCAGTTAGTGGAACTTACATTCGTCAGAATCCTATCAAGTATTGGAAGTACATCGTTAGAGAGTATCGCAATAACCTTTGCCATAATATCCTTATCACTGGTACTGCTTCTGAGGGTAAGACCACATTGGTACGTGATATTTCAACATATTTCGGTATTGAACATTCTGAGGAATATGGGCGTTATGATTTGCTTAACAAAGGTAAAATGGATACTGACCTTACAGCAGACGATTTCGTTGATTTCCTCGTAGGACAGAGCCTAGATATGCGTAAAAAGGTATTCAGCAATGATAATGGCGTGTTCATTTCTGATACGGATAACCTTGTTACACTAATGTACGCTCTTGCATATGCGGATGACCCAAATGTTCCTATTACGAAAGAGGAATATGAAAACAAGGTGTTACCAGTAGCAAAATCTCTTGAAAATCGTGTTAAATGGGATAAGATTTTCCTTTTGCCACCTATGAAGAAGTTTGTTGACGATGGCACTAGATATATGAAGCAAGCATCAATTGACGAGCGTATTGCCAATTTCAACAAACTCACGACTTTGCTGAAAGAGTTTGGGCTTTGGGATAAAGTTGAAATACTTGATGGAACTTTTTTACAGAACTTTGAACGTGTTAAAGGATATATAAACTCAGTATATGGGGAATAAAACATTTGTGTATAGTTTTTTAGGACTTGGGTTACTTTTGCAAATAATTACGTACATTGTAACTCAAGATTCCTTTCTTTCTCTTACAAGCGGACTATGCGGAATAATTTCTGTCGTTTTGTGTAGCCGAAAAAAAATGCTATTTTATTGGTTTGGGTTCGCTCAACTTTTCACATATGTGGCATTATGCCTTCAGCAGAAACTATATGGGGAAATTGCTGAAAATATGTTTTATTTGGTTACTATGCTGTATGGCATGTATCATTGGCATAAAAACTATGATAATGAAAAATTGGAAGTTAAAACTAGGGGTTTTAATTTAGAAACCAACCTTCATGTGCTATCATTCACAGTAATAGGAATAGTGCTACTATATATAACATTATCTCATACTGATGATACTCAACCTTTTATGGATGCAATTACTACTGTACCAGCCATAACTGCACAGATACTTATGATATTAAGGTATAAGGAGAGTTGGTTTTATTGGTTGATAATTGACATTGGCAGCATCATTATGTGGATAAACGCAAATGATTGGTGTATGGCTGCTCAGTTTGTATTTTGGAGTATTAATTGTATGTACGGATATTATAAATGGAATAAAAATGGTGAAATACAATGTTAATACTTGTGACCAGATATGTAATGAGTTACAAGTGCATTTCACTAAGAAATGCCCAAATAAATGCCCTTTCTGTGTTGACGCACTGAATAAAGGGCTTCATAGTAAAAATACGAAACCAGATGTGATGGCTATTTTCCAACGAATATCCGAGCATAAGAATGAAATTGATTCTGTTGGCATAAGTGGTGGAGAGCCGATGATTTATATGAACGAATTGTCGAAATTGGTTAGGCTTATTAAAAACAACACAGAATTAAAGGTATATATAATCACATCTTTACCTTATTCTGCATTTTATCATAAAGAGAAATTGTTTGAAATAATAGAGATTTGCGATGGAATAGCAATATCACCACAACATTATGATGAAACAATTGCAGATGAAATAAGGGGTCATAAATCGCTTTATGATAGGCAGAAGTTTTATGTTGAACTGCCTCATAAGGAAAAAATCACCATGAATATTAATATGGTGAAACCGTATCTTTGCACCAAAGATGAAATTTGTAAATGTATTAAACATTATAACGATATGGGGTTTAAGAATATTAAACTTGTAGAATTGTTTGATAGGGATGAAATGTATGTGTCTTTTGAAAAGACATTTGGCATTAAACTTAAATCGCCATTTTCTCATGGGTGCAAGACTGAGTTTGACATCACTCCTTGGATTCCTTCTTTTAACGGAAATTTTGTTCTGAAGCGAGTTTGTTTCTTGGTTAACAAAACTCTCCACGCAAGCCTTTCCGATACGTTTAAGGCTGCTACAAGGGCTTTATTTGCGAAGAAATACAGTTTTGGGGTTATCTATGAGGATGGAAGTTTACACCCTTATTGGATATGATTTGGAAATCAAAAATATTTTTTATATCTTTGCATAAAGTGTATGAAATATGAAGAAGATGTTTATATTGTCTGAGGAAGAGTTGTCTGAGATTGTAAAGTCAAAGGTGCAAAGTGTTGTTGACACATTGACAGCTTCAATAGTTAGGGATATTGCTAGAAAGAATAACCTTAATAAAATGGAGTTTTTTAAGGAAGAAAACATATCTTCCCCTTGGAGAGTTTCAAGTGCCCCATCATCTTGCGGTTGTGATGATGGATATGGCTGTGGAGGTTACTACACATGTGGCAGAAGCGGAGGCGGCTGTGGAGGTACTAGTAATAATGGAAGGTGTTAAACTGTTATGTGGTATTTTGCTTTTTATTTGATGCGAGAGTGGTTAAACTCTCGCATTTTTTTATTTATATATTTCCATAAAAAATTATATTTTATAATACTTATAGAGAAATAATTTTAATATGGCAAAAAGACAATATTTCGGTATTTCATATCCTTTTACATCTGATGGATTCCAAAATTTTTATTTAGATGTTAATTCTTCTGTTAAAGAGAAAATTAGGAGTCAGTTAATGCATATTGTGTTTACACCTAAAGGGCAGAGAATTAGAAACCCAGAATTTGGAACTGACCTTATTAAATTCATATTTGAACCTAATGACCAAACCACTTGGGAAGCTGTAAAGAATGAAGTAAGTGAGTCAGTTAAGAGGTGGGCTAGTAATATTAATATTAACAATATACAAATAGTTAAAAATGAAAACGATGAATCAGAAATATTTGTTAGGCTAGACTATAGTGTTTCTGAAGGAAATAAAGTAACAAATGACAGTATAGTAGTTCAAGTATAATATGGGTGGAAAAAAACAACTTACGACAGAAAAGTTTATAGAACGTTCAAACATAAAGCATAATTTTAAATACGACTACAGTAAATCATTTTATATAAAATCTAAAGAAAAAGTATGCATAATATGCCCCATTCATACGGTTGTCCATTTTGTAATGAAAGTAAGTTAGAAAAAGAAGTAGAAATGTTTTTAAATAAAAAACATATAATTTTTGAAAAACAAAAAAGATTTAATTGGTTAGGTAGGCAAAGTTTAGATTTTTATCTACCAAAATATAATATTGGTATAGAATGCCAAGGGGAGCAACATTACAAACCAGTTGATTTCGGAGGAAAGGGGATAAAATGGGCAACTGAACAGTTTAAATATACCATTAAAAAAGATAATATTAAAAAACGAAAATGTGAAAATAATGGAGTAAAACTTCTATACTACTCCAATTTTAATAAAAAAATAGTATTGTGAGCCAGAAACATATTAATTATTTAAGTAGAGATTTTGCTGATATAAAGGATGAATTGATTAAATTCAGTAATACGTACTATCCAGAGCTTGCTGATGATTTTAATGATTCTAGTGTTGGCGCATGGTTTATAGACCTTGTGGCTGCTGTTGGTGATGACCTTAGTTATCACACAGATAGAATGTATCAAGAGACAAACATTGATAGTGCGACTTTAAAAAGTAGTGTTTTAAACAAGGCTA
>Ga0247610_10000966_pt1 | contig 37306 bp, 57 predicted proteins | sample 174DNAGHGhighgp2_FD_193483 | JGI IMG/M metagenome (GOLD analysis project Ga0247610, IMG submission 193483) | Sheep rumen microbial communities from Palmerston North, Manawatu-Wanganui, New Zealand - 1742 DNA GHGhigh gp2 | ecosystem: Host-associated > Mammals > Digestive system > Stomach > Rumen...
TTCTTTTTCTTCTTTTTTTCTTCTTTATATTTTTCTCCTACTGTATCTTCATAAAAAGACATTTTATACACCTCCTAATTCTTTATGCCAAAAGAAGTATATATTTTTGCGACATCCTTTTTATTTAAAGTTCCATTTTTATATGCTTTTGTAACCTTATCTTTTAAGGCATAGCCAGGTATGCTAAATTTACTTCCCCTTATAGAATTATTTAAATTATCAATCCATTGTTGAGCTTTCTTTGATGATAATATTGGTGTTGAAGTGCTTTGATATGTTTTAGTTTCAGCAATTACATTATTTGTATAATTCTTTACTGCTTTTTTTTGCTTTTTAGTTAAATCATTTTTTTGAAGTTTTGAATTATTATTAGAAGTGGAATTATAACTACTTCTTCCACCACTTCTACTAGAAGAACTAGCTTTTTTTGCTAGGTTAAATTCCTTTTTCCAATGAGTATCTGCAACTTTATCTCTCTTCTTTTGATATGCAAATTGTTCATTGTATTGTCTAATTTGTTCAGCAAGTGCATTCTCTGTATTCATTTGAGATAATACATTTTGCCATCTATTGTAGTATTGATTATCTATATCATTTCTCATATTTATTTTAGTTTGTAATAATTGATTTTTATATTGGAATCCATTTAAACTTAACTCTAATTCTGTTTGAAGAGCTTGATATGCTATTTCAGCAAGTTTACTATTGTTAGCAAGTCTAGCTTGTGCTATTCCATTATCATAATTTTGTACTGCTAAATTATAACTTTCTCTTGCTGTTGAAACTCTATTTTGATATGTGTTATACATTGATATTTTTGAACTCTCACTATAACCTGTTCCCCTTAATCCATTTGCTGCCATTTGTTCAGCATTAGCACCGTATTGATTTGATTGTTTTTGCCAATCACTATATGCTCCTCTTTGCTCTTTTAGATAATCTTTTTCAGCTTTTTCTTTTGCCTGATTAATTTCATTTACAGCAAGTTCAGTTTGTTGATTTTGTAAAACTTGTTGTGTATTTGCATAATCTTTAGCAGCATTAATTTGATTTTGATAAAATTGATCGCTTTTATTAATCATATTGTTATACGCATCATCTACTTCATTTAGTTTATCTTGCTTTTCATTTTCTACTGTCTTAAATCTTTCATCATCATAATTAATTGCATAATTATTTGCCATTTTTACCTCCTTATCTCTTTATATATGCTCCAATAAATGCTTCAATCATTATTGATTCAAGTTTCATTGGTTTAGTAGAACTAATCTTTATTTGCATATCTTTAAATTTCTTTTTCTTTATTCTTGCTACTATATAATCTGATACATCTGTAAATGTTTTTATTAATGTCATAGCATCCTTATTTGTACTTACTGAAACATCTATTGATTCACCTTCAGCTTCTATTACACATCCTCTTTTATTTGTTGTTTTTTGATAATTACCATATCCAAATGTATCTTTAGAAGTAGTCCAATAACTATTTACATCTCCATTGCTAGTTAGTGAATATAATCCATCATTACATCCTAGATATAACACACCATCTTTTACCATTGTTGTTTTTATTTCTTTTGGTAATTCCCAATAGTACCAATCATATTCATAGGCACCATTTAGATTTGATACACCTCTTGAATCAGCTAAATAAACATGAGTACCTATTATTACAAGTAAATACCCATTCCATTCTTCTAATATCATATCTGTATAATTTGCTTCTTTTAAAAGTTTGCTATCAATAAATGAACTTCTATGTGCTACTATTTGTTCACTTGTTATATCTCCTGAAATACCTTCTAAACCTCTATCACTAAAGAAACATATATCATCATTAAAATTAATTCCACTTGCTACACATCCTGTGCTTATTGAAGAATGTGAACTAGGATATATTTTTCCATATTGTGCATCAATTGTAGGTATATGATAAAAAACTGTTGTATTTGCCTGTGATGGTTCTTTAAACACCCATAAAGCATTATTTCCTGGTATTAATGCTTTTACTTTGGCTAAATCTAATCCCTCATTGTAATAATCCAAATCACTTACATATGTTGGATCATCTAATGAACTATGCCAAACAACATTAGGATAATTAGGATTGCCACTAAAGAATACTCTATTATCAAATACAGCAACTAATTTACAATTCATTATCATACTTTGATTTTCAGTATTTACTTTTTCATATGTTATTTCTACATTATCTCTACCATCTGTATCAGGTTTACTTGGTGCTTCACCAAATGTTACTTTTCCATAAGTAGTATCTACTGTGTATTCAGTTGCTCCAGGATTTGATAAAACCTTTGTATATTCAACATCATTTACCATTACTAGAGATACATCAGTTATATTTTGTGCATCTAAAAAATATTCTGTTGAATCATCATCACCTAAAAATGTATTTTTCCTATATTTTGATAACAAGTTTACATCTTCATATATTGTTCCACCACCAGCAGGAAGTCTGCTTATTGAAGTAGTAGGTATATATCCATCTACATTTGACAATGTTGTACCATTATATTTCAAATAATTAGCACTATCTTTTATATATAGAATATTGGAATAAACAAAGAAATGACTTTTTACTGGTATCATTCCTGTAAATCCAGTAAATGTTAATTCAGTTTTAACACCATTTTCAATTTTATATAGTTTTGTTCCACTATGAACTATTAATTGATTTGTTGAACCTACTTCATAAAAAAATAGCCCAAATATAGGACTATCAAATGAAGATAATAATTCCATATCTGGGCGAGTTTCTAACATATTTGATGACTTATAATTCTTATACAAATTAAGAGCATCAGGACTTCTATTTAAAGAGATTTCTCCTTCTCTGGTATCTATACCTCTAAAATTATAATATTTTCTTGTTACTAAAGAACCACTTGTTGCCATTTAGTACCTCCTTATATTTCTATTCCTCCATCAATCTCAATTGCTCCTAAAGCATATCTTGAATCTAATGTTTGAATCATTTCTCTATATCTATTTGCATATATATTTCCATATTGATTTGATACATCTGATTTCAATAAATCTGCTGCAATACCATATGGTGCTATTTCAAGTGCATCCATTGATAAATCTAATATAGTGCTATCAGCAGTATTTTCATCAATTTTATTTGGATATTTATAATATTTGATTAATGCTTTACCATCTTCTAAAAATTTTACATGTAATTCATCTAAGTATTCATATTCTACATTTTGAATATTATTAATTTGATAAAATATATTTCTTGTATCAGGTTCTTCTGTATCTAAATTTCTACCTAATGTAGTTAAATCTAATACTTCATCTTTCTCTACTTCCATTTCTTCATATGCAGGTATTTTTTTAAATCTAGCAAGCTCATATAATATTTGATTTATAACATATGGAAGTTTTGCTTCGATATCAGGATCATCAGTCATACTTTCTGAATCACTTATTTCTTCTATTAATGATAAGGTTTTCTTTTTTAATTCTTCTAATGTCATTTTATTCACCTACATTACTTTCTTTATAGATTTCCTTCATATCCTCTATTTCTTCTTTTAGTCCTGCAAGTGTTGTAATTTGTACCTGAGGAATTATAAATCCTTCATTTTCACTCCATATAAGAATAGTTCCTTCTGGTACTTCTATAGATACTTCAGAATGTTCTTTTATCTTATATGGTTCTTGTTCTGTATCACTATCAATAATTGTTGTAAGTGTTAAATCTTTAAAAATTTGATGAACTCTTCCATCTTCTGTTTTTTCTTCAAATTCAGTATCTTTAAATACTTTTTTTCCATATAATTGTTTTAAATTTGGTTTTATCATGTAATATTCTAATTTTTCTTCCATATTTATTTCCTTTCTTACACTCTTTTAGGAGTTGCACCTAAATATTCTCTTAGAGTGATAAAAAAGCCCATAAAGGGCTTCTATTATAGAGTTTTTAATACAACAATTTCTTCTGGTCTTACAACCTTAGCACCAAATGCATACAATCCTTTTAATGCATCTTCAAATGAATCATGTGGTCTGTAAGCTTCTACTTTATTGATTTGTTCAATAAATGCTACAGCATGTTCAGTTCTTAAGATATTATAAGTAGTATCATTTGCAGTAGTTGTTTGTCCTTTTGGTAAAAGGTTTTCAATAGTAACTTTTGCATTACCATACATACCTACAATACCTTTCTTAGCCATTTCAACATTGTTTGTTAAAAGTTCTAAGATATTTGGTCTGAATACTTTATGGAATTTAGGGCAAATTTCTAACCAATAATTATCAGAAACTTTGCAATTATTTCCATATAGAATTTCAAATCCATCTTCAACTATTTCTAAAGCATTTGATTTTGTAGCAGCTTTAGCAGTTGTTGAAGCTATAGTTGGTGTAGTTGCATCTACTCCAGCTTTAACTATTGAAGCTACATATTTATCTCCTTCTTCAGATAATGCAAGTGAACCTTCTTTAGCAGAAGCTTCCATTGCTCCTGGAACAGTTTGTGCTTTTAAGATATCATCAAATCCAATATTGAAGTATCTGAATTGGTCGATATCAATATCAACACTTGTACTAGAGATTGCATCTCTTGTAATTGCTGTACCTGGTACATAATTTCTAACAGTAGGTCTTACTGCATTTAAAACTCTAACTTTTGTAGCATTTTTACTATCTCTTTCATATTTGAAATCACAGTGATTTCTTAATGAAGTAATAGTTTCTAATGCTCTTTCATAGGCTTTATGCCATATAGTTTGTTTAGCATTGTTCATTATAAATCATTCCTTCCTTTTTCTTATATTTGGAAGTACTTATTCTAATTTTTGCCTGTCATACTATTTCTAACAGCATTCCAAACAGCATCATCATCTAAATCATCTAATGATAATTTAGCAATTTCTTCATCTGTATAATGGTCTTTAATAGTATTAGGTTTTGTTGACTTCATACTTCCCATTTGATTAATGCTTTCTTTTGGTTTAACTGATTGATAAAACTCATATTTTTCTTTAAGTGTCATATTAGGATCAAGTTTAGAAGCAAAATTTTTAAATTCCTCTTTTTCAATATCCTCTTTAGTGATACCTAATGAGTTCATTTCTTTTTCGCTTTCTACTCTTTTTCTTTCTTCTGCCAACTTAGTAAAAATAATTTTGTCTCTATCAGTCATATTTTCATAACCAATATTTGCCAATCTATCCACTTCACTCACTATTTCATCATATCCTAAATCAATAATTGAGTTAGCTTCTTTCTCAGCTCCTGCTTCCATATCAAACTCATTATATTTTGGTTGATATGTTGGCACTTCAATTCCTTTATCTTTATAGAAATTTCTTAGATTATCTGTAGCTTCTTTTATATTAGAAGTACCTAATCCTGCATTTAATACTGATTCAGCTTCTAGATAATCTGAATACTTTTCTTCATATTCTCTTCTTATCTTTGCTTCTTTTCGAGCTATCTTCTTTGCTAATAGTTCATCAACTTTAGCATTTAACTCTTCCTCAGTATAAGTTTTAACACTTTCTTCTGCCTTTTCTGGCTCAGCGGCTGTTGCACCTTCAACAAGTTCTTCTGTTGCTTGTTCATCAACATTTTCAGTAACATCAGTTACAAGTTCTTCATTTTCTTCCATGATTTTCCTTCCTATTTTTTAAAGTCTTTGCTTGACTATTCCATATCTTTTAATGTCTTAAATGCTTGGACAATTAAAAAAGCACTATTGCTGTGCTTGATTAATCATATTTTGTGCTTCATTAATTTGTGAAGCTTGCTGTTCTACATCTCCGCCTAAGAATTGATTTGCTCTTTGTCTCATCATTCTAGCTTGTGCATCTATTTGAGCGATTCTTTGTTGTTCTTCTTCCATCATTTCTATAGCTTCTAATATCTCTTGTTTTGGCATTGTAGAATCATCTTGCAATAAACTTGCATATATTTTTAATTCTGGTAGTTTTTGAACATTAAACATACCTGCTTTAAACATGTTTTCAATAGATAATTCTCTAGCATATTTATCGTATGGACTTGTAGGAGTAATATCTATTTTTACTGTTCCTTTTAAATTCTTTAATACACTTGATGGGATGTTAACTAATTGTGTATATTCTTCACCAGTTTCTTCGTCAGTTGTATCTTCTTCTAATTTCATACCATTTGGAGTATATATCATCCACATATCTAACCATATTCTTGCTATATCTTCTATAAATCTTTTTAATCCTGTAGATTGTTCTGTTAATGGTTGTTGTGAGGCTTGTTGCACTGCTAGTATAGCTTTACCACTTGCTTTTTCTGGATCAATACCTCCAGTAGCAATATCTGTTGAGTTTTTAAGTTCTCTAGTAATTTGAATTAAATCACTCATTACTTTAGAAACATCAGCACTCATTGTTGTTGGTTGTAAGTATGTTATTATCTTATTTACATCTTCAACATTTGCTCCGCCTTTAGTCTTTAATATACCTCCAATTTGATTAATTGCATTTGGATTAGCTATCTTATCAGTATTTACAACTTTTTGGGCATATGCGCATTGTTTAACTGCTAATAAGTATCTTGCTAGTGTTTTATTTAATTCTAATTGATTAGGAATTAAACTTCTAACTTCCCCTTCGCCTCTGCTCCATCCTTTTTTCTCTTTCCATGGAAAATGAGCAATTGGATAAAGAGTTAACTTAGTATCTTTTGGTTTAATGATATCTACATATTTAACAGCTGATTGAAACCATACAGTTCCATTTTCTTTCCACATTTTAGTAACATATGTACACATATCATCTTTTTCTTGTTTTGAATCATCGCCAGTTTGATCAAACATATCATTATCACCAATAATGTAATTAATTAATGATTCACTAGCACCATTTCTTAATGCTAATTCTTTTGCTTCTGCTACTGGCATTCTTTTTGCTATTATTATATAAATTTGATTTTGAATATCACTTGATTGCTCATTAGCAAAATGCACATCATTTTTACTTATTATTTCATTTTGAGGTTCATTTGTTTCAGAATCATAATCTACATATATAATTCCTTCATCATTTACACATGAATCTTTTGATGATTCTCTAATTTTTTGATCCATTTGGTCTTTTTCCCAAACTTTAGCTGCTTTTTTATCAAGTAATTCGCATACTCTTTTAGCAGTTTTTCTATATTCTTTTTGTTCGAAATTTTCACTTGAAAAATGAATAGCATATAGATTTTGATTTACTGTACTAACTTTATAATTAACAATTGTTTCAATGAAGTTATATTGTGCTTTTTCTATTCCATCTATAATAGCACCATACCACTGGTCTCCATTGTACATCCTATAATTTAAATCTGTATCAGTATACACTTTCATTTGTCTAAGATAGCTTCTACCTTTTTCAAATAATTGCCATGTATCTGTTTTTCCTATTTCTTCAATACTTTTTATATCCATACTACCCTCCTATTATTCAAGTTTCTTTTGTCCAATTGGTGTTCCATTGTAATTATCAATGTTTTCTGAAATAACTTTGAATTTATTTAATTCTTCTTCTACTTCTTTTTGTTCTTGATGTTCCCTCACAATTTGAACTGGGCTTTTAATCTCTATATTTTCACCTTTACTTACTTTTTGTCCTATTTTTGCTCCAAAATAAAAGCATAGAATATTTCCTATGCTAACTATACCCACTAATATCAATGATTCCATTATTTATCCTCTTTTTTCTTTTTAGTTTTTGGTTTAGTTTCTTCTAATACCTCTTTAACAGTATCATTGATTATCTTATCAGTTTCTTCTTTACCAATTACTTCTTCACAAACTTCTCTTAATTTTCTAAGCATTTTCTTTTTCATTTTATACCTCCACATTTCTTTTAAATTCATTACTTTTTATAACTTTATTTTCAACTTTTGTATAAACATCTAAATACATTTCATCTTTTTCACCATTATAAGTACATTCATAGTATCTTAAATCTGGTAATGTTGTACTTAGTAATGCTTTACTATTTTTTAATGTCTTACACATCCATACTACATAAACATCATGAATATCAATTTTAAAATTATCAGTTTTATCAAAATGTTCATTAGCATAATCAATTATTGCATTTTTACATATTACTTCAAATTCATAACTATCTTTCATTATCTTCATTTTCCTTTTCATTAAATTCTAAACCCAATTCAGAAATATTTGATACAATTACTTCTTTTACTGAATCATCTACTACAAATAATCCTTCTTTCATTTCTTCTATTAACTTTTTTCTATATTTTTCTTCCATATCATTAGATATAAAGCCATTTAATCTTACCATTATAACTTGCATAATTACCTCCTAAATAACTTTTATTTCTTCTCCATAATCCCTACTTACTGGTTCATCAAATGTTATTTCTTTAAATTCTGGATACATATAAATAGGTTCTTCATCAAATACAACTTGTAATCTTATTTCATGAGCTATTGCAAGTCCCATCATTTGATCATCATGTCCTCCTACTGGAGCTTCTATTCTTCCTTTTTCATTTTTAATTATTGCTAGCAATTCCTTTAATGTATCCTTATCATTTATCTTTTCTACATTCTCTCTAACAATTTCTACTAGTCTTGATATGATAGTAGGTCTTGTTAATGATGTAGTTCTGAATCCATATTTCTTTTCTAATTTGCCAGTATAAGTATCTTGTTGTTCTCTTATATATTGATTTGTATATCCAATTCTTTGTAATTCTCTTATTGGATAACTATCAAAATTACTTTCAATTCCTATTAATGCATTTTTATAATACTTGCCTAAGCAATACATTTGCTTTGTGTATAAATCTGCATCAAATTCATGTTTTAATACTGCTACTTGTTCACCAGTTTTAGCATCAAGTACATGTCCTGTGAAGTAATCGCTTCCTTCTCCGGCTGTATCTCCACCTATGCAGTATTTTGTTATTTTAGGTACATTAGGTATTTGATATATCTTAATGTATCCATCTTTATCATTAACCCATTTAATATCAGTTATCTTCATACCATCATACTTATATGTGAAGTATCCTGTTTTAATTGGTTCTTTTATGCTTTTTAATCTAGAATTAATTTGCTGTTTATCAAATGCTGGTGTTCCTGATGCAATAAATGCTTCTTCTGGAGTCATAGGATATTCTTGATGAAATTGTTCAACATCTCCGCTACAGTTATTTCTTATACACCATCTTCTCCATGTGATTTGTTCTAATGATAAGTTGAAATCACTCATTAACTGTTTTTCTTCTTTTGTTAGTTCAAATCCTGTATATGGCATTTTATATTCTTCTAATTCATGCCATCCTACGAATAATGGTATAAAATCATTTTCTCCTGCTTCTGCTGCATCCCACATTTCTTTAAAGTACTCATAGCCGTTAGCTGTACTTTCAATTAAGATCATTGTGTTAGGCAAGTTTGGCACTGCTTGTAGCAAACCTAACATTGCTTCTTTTTTATTACCAGGCCAGAAAGCTAACTCTGATATATGTAAATTATTTAATGTATCAGATCTTCCTAATCCTTCAGAACCTGCTGTCATACATTTTATTTTGCTTTTTAGTCCTGTTCCATTATCTTTATCAAATATTATTTCTTTTGCATTACTTGCTTTCTTTTCTGGCTTTAATTCTATTGGTAAGTTATCATATATTCTTTTGCTCATATTAAATAAGTTTGTTGTTGAATCTTCTTTGTGAGCAACTATACCAGAATTAATATTAAATTTAGTAGCTGTTTCTTTAAATAAAATAGATTCTACTAATGTACTAAATCCCATTTGTCTAGCTTTTAGTATTATTATTCTTATTGGTTTATTTAATTCTTTTTGTTTCTTTATTATGTTATATAACTTCAGTTGAGGTTGATTTAATTTAAAATCAATTATCTTTCCTGATTTATCTCTTATCTTTACATAGTTTTCTATATACTTTCTTGTGTTAATATTCATCTCTATCAACAACTTCTTTTAGTTTTTCTTCATAAGATAAATTCAAGTTCCCTTCAACTTTAGTAATATACTCACCATCCATTTTATTAAGAATATCTAATGCTTTCAATTTATCAGATCTATTTGCTCTTTTATCTTTTAGTATCATCTTAGTTAAAAATTCCTTTTTTTGTATAGTAGTCATTATATCTTTAGATTCTGCTTTATCTTGTAGTTCTTTAATATAATTTTGAATGTCAGTATTTGTCAGTAACTTGCTTGCATTTCTTCTTGCTGTTTCTTCAGTACATTTTGAATATGCTTTCATGTATGCTGCAGTACCATTACTTCCATTCTTAACATATTCTCTGCAAAATACCTTCTGTTTATTGTTTAATTCTTTCATAGGTCATAACACCTCCTATTTTATAGTGATTGCTTCACTTATTGGTTGGGAGTGCCAGATTCGAACTGACAACCTCTTGAATCCAGATCAAGACTTCTACCAAATTGAATTAACTCCCATTATTGGTTGTTGGAATAGGATTCGAACCTATATATGTTAGAGCCAAAATCTAATGTGTTACCTTTTCACCATCCAACAATAAAAAAAGAACTGTGTTATTCAGTTCTTATAAACATGGTTGCTGAAATCGGATTCGAACCGATGTCCTTCTGGTTATGAGCCAGATGTGATGACCACTTCACTATTCAGCTATAATGAGAACATATTTCTATGTTCTCTCCGCTATATTGACAACTAGGTCAATTAGCATTGTGTAATACACACTTAACAAAAAGAGGCTGTATTATTGCCGAAAGACAACTTTACCATACTGCTAATTGTTACCAACTCACCTGATTAGCAGTATTGAATAGATATAGACACACATTTCTTATCTCCCACCAATAAGTCTAATCATTAGTTATTTATTGCAAATCATAACAAACTTTCAATTTATTTTCATTGTGTCTAGGTTGATTATTTATATCTACTCAACACTACTAATTAAGTAGTGTGTGCATAGGTCCTTAATAGACACTGCTCTAATAATATACCGCTAATAAAAATATATTACTAGAACACTATCTATTAAAGATAGTGCGATATATCATCGACGAATAAAACTCTTATGAAATATTACCTCACCAGATAATTATCTCATAATACCATATTAACATATAAAAAGTGACATTGGGGTGACATCTTTATTTTGTTAGTTCTTTATATATTCTAATAACTTGTCTTTTACTATACCCCAGTATTGTACCAATTTGTTCAAATGTTTTCCCTTCTTGCTTTAACAAATATATTTTTAATTTAATTGGTTCAACTTCAGATAGTCTTTTTGTTTCTTTTATAATGAATCTTTCATATGCATTAATTGAATCTAATAATGAATATATCTTGTTATCACACTCTTCATCTTTTATTACATAATGAGTAAATTTATCAAATACTGGTATCGAATCACTTTTTCCTGGTATTATATCTTTTAATACTGGACTAGATGGTTGTGTTCTTTGAAAATTAATATTCTTTTTTTCTAGATATAATTCTAATTCATTATTTAATTTATCTATTTCCCTTTTTGCCCCCTCTATTGTTAAATGATCCATATTACCTCCATTGTTTTTTTATTACTTTTTTATATTGTTCCATACTTTGTATGTAAACTTCTATTACATATGGTTGTACAAATAATTCTTGATATTCTGATAAATCATCCACATATAATTCTATTGTATTAAATGTTGTTTTTACTATTACTCTATACATTCTTTATCTCCTAATATTTCAACTTCTAATCCTAATAGCATTTTAAACATTAATTTGTTGAACCAATTAAATTTTTTCTCTAAATATATTTCTATATTACCAATTGTTATTTTTGTTTTTGGTTGATATGTTTTATTTTCTTTAAATCTAATTAATAAGTTATTAGTATTCATTCTTTACTCCCATTTAGTTCTAATAGTTCTTTTATTTCTTTTATAGGTATTTCCATATATTCATTAAATTCAGTAAAGTTTTTACTTGAATCATATGTAATCCAGTTTTTAAGAATAAATTCCTCAACTTTGATTTTTCTTGATTTATCATATTTAACATATCTTCTTTGAACATCTTTTAAATTTCTTACAAATAACTTTTTTAAATAATCAATATCATTAATTTCAGTTTTTGAATAGAAATCTATTAATTCTTGTAAATGTTGTTCTACATCTTTATTCATATTCTGCCTCCGTTAATTGTTCTATAACACTTTTTACATCTTCAAATATTTCTATAGTTGTCCATTTTTTATCATTACGGTTTATTAATGCAGGAAACAGTCTTTGAAATTTTTCATCATATCCATAGTAATCGCCACAATGTGCATAATCCCATCCAATAAACCAACTATTTTTCTTTTTCCCAAATTGAGGGCTATCAAAAGTTAATCCTCCATGAACACAAACATCAATATCATCATAGTGTTTGCCAAAATATTTATGAGTTCTAGGTATTTCAACATAAGCAGTAGGATGTGTTCCTAAATTCATAATTATAAAGTGATATCCTCTATAATTACCTTCTGCTAATACTTTTTCAATTCTTTTAGTACCATATTTCATATCTTTGATATTGAACTTATCTTTTGTTTCTTCAACATAATCTTTGATCATATTCATAACCATTTGTCTTTGAATATCTCCATTTAAGTGACATAATGTTCTAAATTCTCTTAATAATTGAGATGGAATATGGAAACAAAATGTATCTAAATTTCGATTTTTAAAACATTTACTCATTTTCTATCCTTTCTAATTGTCTATCAATTTTTTCATTCATTATTTTTTCTATACATTCATCAACAATTCCATAATTATATTGAAATTGTTTTAACATAACCATTACATCAGCAATTTCTTCTGCAATATGATAAATATATTCATCATATATATGCTTTGCTTCTTCATCATAATTAAAATCAAAACCACTGCTTAGATAATCAATTATTGCTTCATCAAGTTCAAAATATTCTGTATGTATATATTTTAATTGCTTCATTACTCCATAATGATTTATTATTTTTAATAATTTATCCTGCAAAATCCTCCCAACCTTTCTATAACTTGATATTTTATTTTTTCTATTTCTCTAGGATGAACTCCAGTTGCCATTATTCTATGCATAACATAATCAATTCCACATCTTTCAATTTCATCAAACGACATATCTATTATGAATCCACATTTAGGAGGATTTCTATATTCAATAACACTTGAAACATAATTGTTTTCTCCATCAAATTCATATATTGTAGGTCTTACACATTTGAAACCAGTAAACATAAATCTTAGGCCATAAAATTCTGGAACTCTTTCAATATCCACCAATTGTAAATCTATCAAATCTTCTGGATTTACTTTGACAATATCTTTTTCAGAAACATTAAAATCTAAAATAGAATTACAGTACTCACATCTATGATTATATGTGTGTTTTACTGGTGCTCCACAATTTTTACAATTATACTGTTTCATTGTTTACCTCTATTAATTCATCCTCAGCTATATAATAACCAAAGTCACCAACATGACCATAATATACTTTCATTTTTCCATCAGATTCTTCTAAATCCATTCTTCTTAAAATAAAATTGTACATTGCAATATTCATTTTCTTAAAATCAGTATCTAGAATATCATCAAAAGTAAAATCAAATTCTTTTATAAATTCCTTACCACCAATATTTTGATGTTTCACAGAATCCTTAATTATGTATTTCATTTAATCCTCCATATATTCTTTAATAAATTTAATTAAATCTCTATATGCATCTATTTTTTTAATGTATGCTATACCTTTTTCTTTATCTTGCTGATCTTGTTCTATAATTAATTCTGTTAATTTATCTATCATAAACTCTTTCATTTTCTTTTCTCACCCAGTTTTAATTTTATTTTTGTTATGTTTATTCCTGTTTCAGTTAGTTCTTTATCACTAAATCTTAATCCATCTTTATTTAAATGAAGTTCTTCTGCACTTGATACAGCTATTAAATTACTAATATCTAAATTGTTTTTATCTCCATCAGCAAATATTATTTTTATTCCTTTTGGAATTTCACCATAATGTTGTTCATAAATAACTCTATGTTTTAATTTCCATTTACTAGGTTCTTCAACTTTAATTTCATGGTAACCATCAACATTTATTCTTTCACTTCCAACTTCTCTATGGCAGGGAGGTATGTTTCCTTTTTTAAAACAAGTCTTTCTTGAATTTTCTTGCCCCTCTTTAGACATAAATTCATCCCATTTTTTGCCCTTATTAGCTGGTGCCATACCTTTTCTATAACACCCTCTATTTATACCTGTCCTAAGATTTATTCCCTTTCTTCTGATAAGATTAGATTTAACATTACAAACTCTTTTACCATTAGTATTAAGTTTAAATCTTTCATTTAATAGTGCTGCTAATTCAATGTTATCTTTACCCTCATAGTTTTCAATCATAAACTGTATAACTTCATCAGTCCATACAGTTCTCCAATCAGATAATTTAATTCCTAACTTTTGTCTTTTTGTATTTACTGCTGCTTTAGTATAACTTGTTCCAAATTTTTCATTAATCAAATTAGCAATTTGTTGATCTAATTTTCCAGGACTAATTTTTCTTAAATAATCCTCTTGCTCTTTAGTCCACTTTCTCATTGCCATATCCTAACTGGAGTATTTCATCTTCAGAACTTGCTCCCATATAGTCAGCCATTCTTTTAGCTTCTAATACTACAGATGCATTTTTAATAATTGTAGTTGATATTTGAGTTATTGCTTTAGCTCTTTTTATTTCTCTATCGAGTTTTTCGCCCTCAATTTCTTCATCATCATTTAATCTTTCAAGTTGTTCAAATAATGTTAAGTTTAAATCTTTTAATGTTGCCTTACTCATGTTCACCTCTCATATAATTTGTTACTCTAGCACTCATAGGTTTTGATATTTTTGTTTTATTTGTGTTAGGTGTTCTTCCAGATTTTACTTTTCTTATTAAATACCTATCACTTTTTAAATCTTCTATTTGTGCCTTATATTCTTCTGTTTGAATAATATATTTTTTTAGTTCTAAATCTTTATTAAATAAATCCGTTTCGAGTTCTAATCTTTTTTCATCCAGTTTATTAATCTCTTCTATTTTTTCTTTAATAGATTTATCAGATTCTTCAATAACTAATTCTAAACTAGGAACTCTATTTGCTAGTGGTTCTAGTTTTTTTACATCTAGATTTAATCTTGTTATTTCATCATTCAATGATTTTTTTTCTTTTTCCAAATCCCCTATCTTATCATTTAATTCTTTAATAATTGATTTAAATTTAATTAATCGAACTAAATTTGATTTTTCTACTCTTTTTTGTATATTTTTAAATATTTCTTTAACTCTTTTCATTATTGCTCCTTATTACTCCTGGTAGGATTTCCAGTGCTAGAAAAGTCCTTAGAAACAAGCACTGGACTTTATAAAATAAAAGGGGGTTTCCCTGTCAGGAGAATTTATATGAATCATGATAGGACTTTATTTTCGATTTGGAATTTCCTATTTAAAATGGTAAATCACTATCTTCTAAATGAACTCCATTATCCATTTCTTTATATTCAGTTGTATAGTTTGATGGTACTTCTGGTTCTTCTTTTGTTTCTTCTTTTGTTTCTTGTGTTGCATTTTGTGTTGTTTCTTTTGCATTAACTTCAAATAATTGTACCCATACCTCTGTTATGTATTTTTTAGTTCCATCCTGTGCATCATAATCTCTATTTATGATCTTCCCTTCTACTACTGCTCTAGCACCTTTTTTTGCATTCTTTTTGAAGTAATCAGATGGATTCCAATAAACTAGATTGAAATAATCAGTTATGTAATTACCATCAGCATCTTTCATACCTCTATTTACTGCTATTCTTCCAGAATAAACTTCTTTATTTGTTGATGTAGTTCTTATTTCTCCATCATTTACTAAATTTCCAGATAAAACTATTCTATTCATCCTTTATTTCTCCTTTAATAGTTTTTAATTCCTCACCAGTAGCAATTATTACCTCTGCAAATTCTTTTCTTTGTTCTTCGGTTGTAATTAAGAGTTTCAATGTTTTACATGAATTTATTAATGTTATTTTTGCTAATACATCTGCAATTTTATCTCCATCATTACATTTACTTAATTCATCAACAATATCTTTAATTTTCATTCCTTTTCTTAATTTTGCTGCTACTATTGCATTTAATTCAAAGCTTAGTTCAGCTTCTATTTTTGATATAAAATTCATAATTTTTTACCTCTTTCCTTAAATTAATCTCATCTTTTCTATTTGTTCTTGTGTCAATGTAGGTATTCCTAATTGCTCACATTCATGAATTATTCCATCTAGGAAATATTTCATTTCTAAAGTAGTAAATTCACTACTTCCTTTATAAACTTTGTAATAATCAGCATTTTTGCCATTTATTACTGCTTTTGTGTAGTATTCATAATACTTAAACCATCCATTAGGACTATCTCCTTCTGGAATTGGTACTATTAATCTTTGACCATATGATTTAAGCATTTGAAGATACATTTCTTCTTTTGGAATAGTCATTTTATCAGATAACTTTCCTATTAGTTCCCATGCATAAGCATTTTGACTTAATGTTCTTTTTTTCTTAAATTCTTTTATTTCAAATATTGTTTCTCTATCTTGTCTAAATAACCATTGAATTATTTCTTGGGCTTTACCTGTCATTATCTTCACATAGCTTTCTATCAATATATTCATCATATGGATCAGGTTCATAGTCATCATCTTCTTTGTAAACATCCATTGAATACTTAATACCTTTATCGCATAGAAAATCTTCTATTTCCTCACATGTTTTTTCTTCAATATTATCTATTTTTATTTCTAGGCTTAACATAATGTTTCACCACTTTCATTTAGACATTTGATAATTCCATTTATTAATTCTGCAACTTTATCTCCACAAGAATTATTCATTCTTAATTTTTCTTGTATATAGTTGCCTTCTTTAATTGAATCTGTTCTAAATCCATAAAAAGTATGGCCAATAATTCCTACAAATAAATATTCTCTTCTTATACCTCTTTGAAAATCACCATATTTACAGTCTAATCCTAATTTGAAAATGATATCAAAATGTGTAAAATCTTCATCAGTCCATCCTATTCCAACAGTTTCACCATTTAGTAATCTTCTTGATATTTCTTGATATGTTCTATCTCCATTAATGATTTCACCATATTTACTGTTGTTCATTATTCCACCTTCTCAAATTGCATTTCATTTACATTCAAGAAAGTTTTTAATGCTACTAATTGACTCTTTTTTCCAGTTATTTTTAATGTATATGTCATAATAGGATCAATCATTTTTTCTTCAACTTTTGTAGTTGCCATTTCAATCATTTTTTCTTCTTTCTTTTTTTCAATGACTTTTTCTGATTCTTCTTTTTGATTTTTCAATAATTCTTCTTTTTGAATTAAATCTGAATTTTTTCTAATTATTAATCCTAAATCAAAATGCATTAAATAATCATTTTTAAGTTCAATTTCATATTTACTATGTAATTCACTTATTGTTATTAAATCAGCTCTAATTTGCTCTAATTTACTTGTTATAGCAGATTCTACATCTTTGATATCAAATGTTTTATTTAACCATCTTTCATCAAATATTCTTTCAAATGGTAGAACATCTTTTAATTCTTTTACTTCAGATTCAAATATAACTAAAATTGCTTTTTTCTTATCTTCTTTATCTTTGTTTTCAACTTCTTTTACAACTTCATCTATCTTCGAACTTGCAGATTTTATTAAATCAGTAGTTTCCTTAATAATTGTTTTAAAGTTTTCAAATGGTTTATTAAATTCTTTTTCTAAAGCAATTCTTTTATCATTAAGAGCTTTACTTGTTTTATTTAATAATGCTCTATCTTTTACAGCTTTATCAATGTTATTTATGTTGTAATTACTTGAATCATAGCTTAGTAATAACTTTTCTATTTTTTCTTTTATTGCTAGTGCATTTGTTTCTAACACACCTAATTCTTGTCTATTAACAACTAATGTTAATTCATTTTCATTTATTTCAGTTTTCATTAAAATACCTCATCTTTCTTTACTTCATTTATTATTGGTTTCTTTTCCATTTGTCTTATTGCTTGTTCTAATTGCTTATCAGATAATTGTGTATTATTCTCTACTTTGTATGTTGAATAAATTAATTCTCTATCAGTATTAGTTGCATAAACTAATTTTTCAAATTTTACTATAAGTTCTGATCTTTTCTTTAATTCTTCTTCAGTTGGCTTTTTAGCTGTTACTTTTGGAGTTTTTTGTTTACCCTCATCATCGCCAGTACTGATTTTATAAACTTTCATTAATGCATATTTATCAGCATATGTCATAGCTTTTCCTGGTGCTTTATCACTTGTATCTATTCCATCTCCATACACTGTGGTCTCAATATAATCTTCTGGATTATCTATATTAACAAATCTATAAATTGTTTCTATTCTCATAAATAAACTTTTTGTTACACCATAATCATTTTCTTTTTCAATAATATCCTTATCCACTATTTGTCTTGTTGTTGGATAAGATGTAACTCTATATTTGCTTTCTAAAGGTTTAACAGCATCTAATATTTGCCTTTCTCCAACTGCTTTAAAACTTCTTGTTTTTGTAATATCTACATTTAAATTTTTTGCAATCACTCCTAATTCAGAAGTAATTAAATTGATTCTTTCATAAATAGTTTTATTTTTTATCTCTTCTTCTTTCATTTTTCTTTCCTTTCAACATCCTCTTTTTCATTTCATTTTGAAATTCTACTTTTTTATTTTTATAATTTATCTTCCCACATCTTCTGCAGATAATCCTTTCAGAATTATTTTTATATGCTAGTTCACACCCACAGTATTTACATTTGTTTGAATGCAACCAATCCATTTCATCTTTTACCATATCTAATCACCATTTAACCAATCATAATTCTCAATCAGTTCAATTTCATCATCACTTATTGTTAATGGCTTATCAGTTCTTTTTTCAGATGATTTAATATCTTCTAATGTTTTTAAATTATCTTGTTTCCAATTTTTAACAATTCCAAAGAAATAATTTAAAGTTTTATGTCCACTTGCTATAGTTTTATCTATTGCATAACATAATATTTCTTCATTATAAGTTTTTAATAATTCTTGTATTCTTTCATAGTTATAACCATTAATAACAATATTTAGATTAGTTTCTATATAACTATAAATATTATTATTAAACTTAAAACTTAAAACACTTGTTTTGTTTGTTGTGGGTTTCTCTTCGGTTTCATTTTGGTTTGTATTTGGTTCTCTTTTGGTTCTTCTTTTTGAATTGTTTTTTGATAAGTCTAATTGATGACTTAATGTATTAAATATTGCTTTATTATGACCACTTAATTTAGGCTCTATATCTTTAAATACATAATCAACAATTGCTTCTAATAATAATTGTTTATCTCTCTTTTTTAGAGTATCAATTAAGTTATAATAGTCTTCATAAAATGTGAAACTTTTAGCCATTTTTTGCTCCTTCTACCATCTTGAAAACACCAACCATTTTCCCTGAATATTCACATTTGATTTTTCCAATACAGTCAACAATACCTTTATTCATTAGTTCATTTAATCTAGGTGATGTTAAATTTCTTTCATCAGTTTTTGAATAACCTCTTTTTTTCATTTCAACAGCTATTTCTTTTGCTGTCATTTCTTTATCTTTTAATATATCTAATATTTGCATATATCTTTTTCCTGTATCTACTGTTTCAAATGAATCATGTCTTGTTTCTAGTAATGGATTATCAAATATATAACTTGATTTTTCTTCCATTATTCCTCCTAAACTAACCAAAGCACCCCTTATAATTGATTTTTTCTATATAATTTGCTATAATCTATATAGAAAAAGATATTGATCTGTCTTTTTCTTTTTTATTGCATTGAAGCTAAGATAATTCTTCTGGCTTCTTTTATTGTGTTTTGTCCAAAGAAAACTATCATAAACATAAATGTTGTTATACATGCCATAGCAAGTACTCTTACATCATCTATGTATCTGATATAAGCTATCCATCCATAAATAGTTATTGCTAACATTATTAATGTAAGAATAGTTTCCCATTTAATTCTTAATAAATGTTTCATTCTCTTCTCCTTTCTTAAAATCCAAACATCTTTCTTATAGTGCTAGTTAATGCCAATTTAGGTCTTGTTATAGGAATAAATTGATTTTCTTTAATCATCTCTTCCCTAGCTTTATTAATATATTTAATTGCATTGTCATATGTAAGATTTGGTATTACTTTCATCAGATCATTAGCACTCATATATGTTTGTTCTAATATTTCATTTGTAGTTTTCATAAAAGTTTTACTCCTCTCGTTTTTTGTGGTGGCTTAATATTTCACTTTGAGTGAATTAATCTTTTAAAAAAAATTGATTAATATTACATCCAATAATTCCTGCAATTTCATTTAATAAATGAATTGGGTAAGAAAACGGATGATTCTCAATTTTTTTATAAGTTCTTAAACTCAGTTGCTTAGATTTATAAACTATTCTACTAGAAATATCTTCTTGAGTAAGCCCCTTTCTTGTCCTTAATGATTTAATATTTCTAGAAACATTTAATTCATTAGTTTCCATTTTTTTCCTCCTTGTAATTTAAGTATAATTCACTCAAAGTGAAATGTCAACACAATTTTCACAAAAAGTGAAAAAAATATTGTAAAGTATTCACTTTTGGTATATAATTAATGCAATGAAAGGTGTGATAATATGGAAAATATGTTTCAAAAAAATATTTCATATTTAATAGATAATAAATATATTACAGTTCAAACCATATTACATTTAACTGGTCATAATAGTCCAGGATTAATATCAATGTGGAAAACGGGTGAAAGGCAAATCATAACATCTGATTTGGTAAAAATCGCCGATTACTTGAATATAAGTATAGATGATTTATTAAATAAAGATTTAAGTATTAATAATAAATCTTTAAATGATTTAGAAATCTTATTTGATAAATATAAAGATATATTGACTGAATCAGATAAAGAACATATTAAATTTATTATTGAACAAAGACAAAAGGAAATAGATAAGGAGATAGGAAATGAATAAAGAAGATAGTGAAATAAAACAAGTTATTATTACAATAATTCAGTTATTAATCCTAGCATTTAATGTTTATGTGTTTATAAGGTATTTGCAAAAAGATACTTCCTTATTTACAATTGCTGGAATACTAAATTTAATTGATATATTTTTATTTTCTGGTGGTAAAGGTATTGGAATATTAATTCCATTAACTATTGGAAGCTATATTGTGTTTAAAGAAATATGGTTCAGTATTTGTTTTGCCACAATAATTGATACAGTATTATGTTGCTTTTTAAGTATTCCAGTTTACATACTTACATTTGCTTCATTATTTAAAAAGGATAAAGAGTGAGTTGATTTATATGAATCTAATAAGTTTATTAAGGGGTGAAATAACACAACAGGAATTACTTAATTATTACAATGCTAATATAACCTTTATACCTCTAAATAAAGGTATAAATGGTTTTATTAAATGTTATAGAGGAATATATAATATATTTATAAATAGCAATCTATCATATTATAAAAAGAAAAAAACAATAATTCATGAATTAGCTCATATAGAGTTAAATCATTTAAACCAAATTAATAATGATTTATTTGCTTTCTATATTAATAAATATGAAGATGAAGCAGATAAATATGTCAAACATTTAATGGAGAGTCAAAAATGAAAAAAAATAACAATAAAGTATTATATATTTGCTATTTTGTAATTACATTTGTAATTTCAATTGGGCTTGGTATGAATGCTGTTAAATTCAAAGATATGCTACAATCAATTATACAATTGGTTGTATCAGTAATATTATTTTATGGAAATATAGTTATAATTAAAAATCTTAAATAAAAAAGACTCCGTACTCACAATACAGAGTCAAATTAGAAAAACATCAAACCACCACAGTTTAGGAGTTTTTCTATCTAAAATTATAATATAAATATTTTTTAAATACAAGTGAAAGGAGAAAATTATGGCAATACATAAAGGTAAACCAACTAAAGATGGCAGATGTTATTATTTTACTAGATATAAAAATGGTATTAATCACACATCTAAAAAATATCTAACTAAAAAAGAATGTGAAGATGCATTATCTGTTTTTATACTAGAAAATGATAATCCAATTAATAAAAGATTTGATCTAGTTGCTAATGAATACTTTATAGATTTAGAAAAACACAAAAAAACATCTACTGTATTTACATATAAACAAAATTATAAGAAACATTTAGAGCCATATTTTAAACAAAAATATATAAATAGGATAAATATATCAGATATCAAGAATTGGGCTCAAAACATGGAAGAATTAGGTCTTAAAGTTAATTATTTGAATAAAATGTTAAATATTCTTAAAAGTATATTTGATTATGGTATGAAATACTACTCTCTTCAATATAATCCAGTTAAATCTTTTGGAAGATTTAAACAAAAAAATGATACAATTACTGATGATGATACAAAACTAAGATATATAACATTGGAAGATTTTAATAAATTCATATCAGTTATTGAGGATCCATTATGGAAAACATTCTTTATAGCAGCATTTTATACTGGTGCTAGAAAAGGTGAATTACTAGCTCTTAATTGGAATGATATCGATTTTAAGAATAATGAAATAAAAATAAATAAAACACTATGTGTTAAAGTTAAAGGTCATGCTATTATAACTTCAACCAAAACAAATAAGAATAGAAAAATAAAAATGAGTAAAACATTAAGAGAAAATCTTTACAATTATAAAGAAAAAATGCAACAATATAAAGATTACTCAGATTCCTGGTTTGTATTTGGTTCTCCAACATACTTACCTACTACCACTGTAGATAGATACAAACATCATTATTTTGAACTATCTGGAGTAAAAGAAATAACAATGCATGAATTTAGACACAGTCATGTGTCATTATTAATAAATGAATATTTAAAATCAGGACAAACGGATACCACAAAATTCTTTCTAATGATGTCTGATAGAATGGGACACTCAATAGATGTAATGCAAAGAACATATTTGCATTTATTCCCAACAGTTCAGAAAGAAATAGTGGATTTATTAGATAATTTATAAAATAAACTTAGTGCGAATTTAGTGTGAAAAATAAAAAAGCCCGTAATTACGGACTTAATTGACCATTGGTGGAGAATGTGGGAAGCAGTTAGATAACCCTAGCAAATACTTACTTTCCCATAAATAAAGGGTTTGATTACTACTCTTTGCTACTCATTTGATACCTTTTTCACACAAATTTAGTGCGGATTAAGTGTGAAATGAGGTGATAAAATGAAGACAAAAAGAAGTAAAGCTACTGATATTTCAATGTCAGTAAAAAAGAAAGTATGGGAAAGAGATAATGGTAGATGTGTTGTATGTGGTAATAACTATAATGTTATGCCTAATGCACATTATATTAGCAGAAATAAAGGTGGTTTAGGTATAGAACAAAATGTAGTTACATTATGCACTGAACTAACTGAAAACAAATGCCATAGAAAATATGATTTTGGTACTGAAGAAGAAAGAGAATTGATTGGTAGCATTATTAGAGAATATTTAAAAAGTAAGTATGATAATTGGAATGAAGAAGATTTAATTTATAAAAAATTTTAAACCAAATTAAACAAATTAAACTAAAGTTAAATGATCATGTAAAAAAGTCAAAAAAACTCATGTTTTTCATTGACATTTTTATAGAAAATATATATCATTTATTTAGAGAGCGATATCTAATTGTTAGGTGTTCTACCTCAGTCCTAAAAAATATTTATAATGAATGTTTTAAAGGAAGGAGGGATGTCCTATGTACAAGAGGAGAATAAATGGACTATATAGTAGCAATTATTATACTAGTCATAGTATTGGACCATTTTTACAAAAGCGACAACTAAAAAAAAGAGAACACCATTTAATGTTTAGGATGGTATTCTTCGTTTAACAATAAGGACTGAGAAACATCTAACATAAGGAATTAGATATCGCTCTTTTTTATTGAATTGTTTATTATAATAAAGCACATTTATACAAATGTCAATATTTATTGCCATTTTTACTATATTAGTACTACTATTACATTTTCATTATAGCATATTAGCAAATGTTTGCAACATTTTTCAAATTATTTTTACAAAAATTATTTAATTTTTTTTCTAATAATTTTTTTATTTTTTTATGTCTTCCTGTCTTTTCACAGAAGTTTATTCTATTCTTAATATACTCAATTTTTCTGTTAATATTCATAATATTCCCCTCTTTATGGCTCTATATTATATCATAAATAGTATTTTTTTGCAATAAAAAAAGACTAGTAGCATTACTACTAGTTCTTTTTATCTTACATCACAATGAACTGATGCACCCATTCCTTTACTTATTTTAGTGCCTTTGCTCCATCTAGATTTATAATAACCATTACAATAACCATAATTTGGTTTAGAAAGTTTAAACCAATAGTTGATCATGTCTTTTCTACCTTTTAGTGTAGAAGATACTTTGGTTTGAAAATCGCAGGCTTTTCCGCTCATATGTTTTGAAGTATTAGAATGACCTGGTTGCTTACTATTCCATACCTTACATCGAAGCAAACTGATAACAGAAGTAGCCCCAAATTTATTTCTAATAGATTGTAGATTCTTTACCAAATTAACATCTATTATAGCTGGGTAACCAGTACAATATTTTCCTTTGCATCTACAGTATAATTTATCTTTCTTTATATCAAAATTCTTAGAATACTTTTTCACATTATAAACTGATTGTAAAAGTATGTCAGTATCTGGACCATATATACTATCCATATCTTCTTTATTAAAGAAATAATCTTTTTGTAAGTTTAAATAAGCTTTTGTCAATTCTTTATTATTTTTACTATCAATTGTGCCTTTATAGTATCCTAAAAATTTAAGATATGTTTTTCTTTTTTTAATAGATAGCATATTACTCCTCCTCTATTTCAAATTCATTTTCAGTTTCATCAGATAATTCTTCTAATTCAGGTAGTCCAGATATATTCATTAGTAAACTCACAATACCTGCTAACACACTAGCACTTAGTACAGTTAACCAATCAACATCACTTAAAACTAAACTTGAACCTATAACCCCTACTGCAGTTTGTGCAACAGTCTTTATTGCTCTAATACCTGCTGCCTTTAACCATTTTTTTAATTTTTCTTTCATATCTCATCTTCCTTTCTCTTTCACTTGCTAATGAGCTTATTCTCATTAAGCAACATATAATAATTAGAACAATTACTAAAATCATTCCCAAAATAAAATCTATTATCATGATTTCTCCTATATTTTTTTATACTTTTGAACTTCATTATAAATTGATTCTACAAATGAATTTCCTCTTAGTTTTTTATAAAGTTCATAACTCAATGCAATGGCCTCCAACTGATAGAGGCTTATTTCTTTTTTCTCTTTACATTGATCATAAATTTGCAATATATCATTTCTTAATGAACACTTTGTAGCTCTAATCCAGTTAAAAATGAAAAAAAGAATTGCAACAAAAAAGACTATCTGTGTCCAATAGTCTTTAATAAAATCTAAGATTTTCACTTTATTCTCCTTTCTTATTTATTTGCATAAGGCACATTATAAATATGCCAAAAAGCCCTCCTAACATAAATGTTAATATATATAACATAAAACCTCCTATTCGGCTATATAAGTAGCAAATATCCATATTGAATTGGATGCATTTGGTGTACTACCATTATTAGCTTGCAAATAATTTATATTTCCGCTGGGATTGATAGCTATTAAACATGGATAATTATTGTTAGTTAATCTACACCAAACATCTATTTCAGTTCTAGGTCTATAACCTTCTGGAATATTTGTTATAGTTGTAGCCCAAGCTGGAACAGATGTGAACCCAACTGTTCCACAAATAGTTACAATTTTTCCATATTTTCTATATTTTAATTCTCTATTTGTATGGTGTGAGAAATCAGATGTTAATGTGGCTTGTTTCCAGCCACTATCTTTTATACTGCTACCATCCCAATATATATTGTTTTTCATTTTTATTGATTTTGCCATATTTAATAGGCATTTGAATAATATTTAATTGTACCCTACTACTTTTTCAATTGCTATTGGATTTACTCTATCTTGTTGCCAATTTGTATCAGTTTCATATTTATATGTTCTTATATTCCCCGCAAATCTCAAATAGTTATTGTCTAAATGAAACTTATTATTAATATATACAATTCCATAATTGTTAGTAGCTGTATCCATTTCCTCTTCTGTAATGATTAAATCACTTGTCCCAGAAACCTTAACTTTTTTAGTTCTTAAACCACCCCATGGAGTACCATATGTTATTTCTATATATTTATAATTATTTAAACTGTCATTTAAAGGAATATCAACACCACATAAACTTCCACTAAATAATGTAACTCCAATACTCTCTTCAGACCAATAAATATTATTCTTTAATTTTATACTTTTACTCATAATTTATTGTTAAAGGCAATGTTTAAGCTGCAATAAATGTTGCAAAAATCCATATTCCATTACTTGCATTAGGTGTATTTCCTAATATTGCATTTAGCCAATTTATTGCACCACCTGTTGTAATTGCAATCAAGCATGGATAATTATTGTTCGATAATCTACAATAAATATCTATTTCATTTCTTGGTCTATAACCTTCAGGAAGAGTTGTTATTGTAGTTCCCCAAGAAGGAACAGAATTAAAATCAACTGTTCCACATACTGTTACTATTCCATTTGCTTTTCTATAATATAGTTTATTCCAAGATAAATGCGAAAAACTAGATGTCAATGTTGCTTCTTTCCATCCTGAATCATATATTTTTTCACTTAATAAAGTATGCCCATGCATTATACTATTGCTAGCTAAATAAACATTATTTTTAAGTTTAAATGACTTAGCCACTTAAACCACCCTCTAACAAATACCTCCTTTCGGAGATATTAAAGAAAGAGAAAAGTTTATGCCTTTCCTCCTTCCTGTATGTATGTATGTATGTATGTATGTATGTATGTATGTATGTATGTATAAGCATCGCATTCTTACGAATGCCTGTCAAGTGTTTCATTTAATTTTGTATTTAAAACTTCATAACTGTAATATTTATTAAATTACTTCCCAATTTCCAAATGAAGAACCATTATTTGTGCTAACTCTTCTTGCCATAATTGGATTACCATAATTACCTATAGCAATTTGATAAATCCAACTACCAGTTTTTATAACAATTATCAAACCATAATCAGCAAAACCACTTATTTGACTTGATGGTTTATTACTATGTTCTAAATAATAATTATATAATCCTGGATTTGTTGCATCATTAAGATTAGAAGCATTCTTATATCCACCTGTTAAATTTTCTATTAAATCATTTAAGAATCTTCTCCCACAAAGATTTGAATAGTATTCAACAGTTCTTGCATCTAAATAAATATTATTTTTTAATTTTATTGATTTACTCATTTCTTTTTAGTTAGATAAATATTTATTAAGGTACCGCAGTCCAATTGCTCCAACCATTAGGATCTGCATTAGTATTTATATTAGTCCTAACAGCTAAAATGGGATTACCAAAATTCCCTACAGCAATTTGATAAAACCAAGCCCCAGTTTTAAATGATAATAACAAACCCCAATCGGCAAATCCATTTATTTGTGTTGAAGGTCTGTTAGCTGTTTCAATATAGTAATTATATATTCCAAAATCGAATAAATTGTTTAAATCAGAAATATTTTTATAATCTCCAACAAGATTATTTAAAATATCCTTTAAATTTATTCTTCCTGATTCTCTGGAAAGACTTGTAACAGCAGATGAATCAAAATAAATATTATTTTTTAGTTTAATTGATCTACTCAATTAAATCACCTACTAACTTAACCTCCTCTCGGAAGTTATTGAAAGAAGAAGTTTTAAATAACTCCTCCTTTCTGTAAATATGTTGTATAGTAGTACCCCCCCCCAACTTTACATTGGGTTGTCATGTTTTTTTTCATATTACCTTTCCTTTCTACCATGTATCTACTACCTCTACTTCTATTGGTACAAATTGAATATTTGTACTATCATATAAGTATAGTTTTTTGTTAAGATATGTATCAAATTCTACTTCGAATTTTTCTTCATTAGCACCTGCTTCACTAACCTTACCTATTGCCATTGCTTTTCCAGAAGCATTAAAGTTCATTAGGGGTTTTCCAGTTTCAATATATCTTGTTTGTTTTACTGGATTTGATGCAGTTCTAAAACTATCTATCGCTTCAAATACTATTTCATATGCATTACTTGAAGATAAAGTCCAATCAGTTATTCTTGTATAACTTGTTACATTAACTGTATATGATGATGAAATTGTTTTATATGTAAAACTTGTATTACTTCCTTTTACTCTATAACCTATTCTAAATAATTTATCATTATGATTTGATACAGAACTTATTTCACCAACAAATTTATAACTTAAATATTGTCCTTCATCATCTTCAACATTACTTACATTTACTCTTTTTACTTCTGCTGTTGTTATTGTTGGATTTGAATATGCTACTACATTATAGGTTGTTGTTGCAGTTGTAGAACTTCTACTTCTTGAATCAGTAGAAACTGTTGTAATTGCATTTGTTCCACTTGTTTTTAAAAAATCAGTTATAAAAGTATGCGATAATGGGCTAGTTGCTGTTGTTGGTTGATAATTTAAAGTTTGCCCATTTGTTCCTAAACTAACTTGTTTAATTTTGCTATCTACTGCACCATTACTTGTAGTTGGAATATTTAATTTTGATTTATTTTGTACAAATACACCCCAATTTAAACCCTGCATTGTTGTATCTGCTTCAGTTATAGTTCCTATTGATATTGTTGGCTTTGCATTTTCATTTAATAAAATCATTGTATTCAAAGAGTTAAAATAACTCCAACTTTCATCACTAGGATAAGTTTTCAAAGAATAAGTAATTGGCAATATTTCTTCAGTTGGGCAATTATCAAAATAATCATTACCTACATTTATATTTATTGTATGGTCACCAACTGAAGAACCTATATTTCTATAAGTATAATACCCATCAATTTGTAAATCATAAACCCAATTTGCATTGTAAGAATGCCAATCTATTGTAATTGTTGAATTAGTTATAGCACCTGATATATTTGTTATCTTCCCATATCTTTGTATTGTTGTTAATTTTTTTTTACCGCTATCACTTATTGTACCTAATACACTTGTCCCTGTTGCACAACTCCATGACCATGAAACAGTTTTTGAACCATCTTGATTATGGCTTATTCCTGAAAATGTAAATGTTTTTGATACAGAACCACCTTTAGAAAGTGATACAGTTGCTGTTTTTTGTGTTCCATTACAAGTACATTTTAAAGTTTTGCTACTAAAATATGTTACATCATTATTAGGACTAAATTTTATTGTTATTTTTAATGTTGAAGTATTGTTTTCTATTGATATAGCACTTTCAGCAAATGTTGTTGATTTTGTTACTGCCATTTATTACACCACCTTCTTAAAATCTAAACTTCCATTATCTCTTGGAATAAATGCAAAATTTCCTAGTTTTAATTCTGTTGAAGTTGCTTGATTGTTGTTTGCACTCCAACTTGCTAACAAAATAGGATTACTTGGATCAGTTACATTTATAAAATCTATTGAATCATTATCTATTTTTAATTGAATTGTAGAACTACCAGCACTAAATATCATTGAACCATCTTCAAATCTTATTTTTGATTTTAATTCATCAGCAACTTGGTCATCATTTAGAATTAATCTTTTAGAAAAGTTTAAATCAAGTAATGTTCCATCTGTATATACATCTAGTGCTTTTTGCATGGCTTGTGTTGCTGCTTCTTGTGCTGATAAAGCAACACTATCATCTGTATATTTTGTGCTTATTACAAAATCACCACTTACATAACTTTCTCCCTCAATTCTTGCTATTTGACATATATACATTTCTCCTGTTGTTCCACCAACATTTTTTATCCATATATCGCCTGTATCATAAGGTGGTGCTGGTGTATCAACATCATTAGTAGTAAAGAATACTCTTCTTTTGTTGTCTGCTGTATCTTGTGCTGCATTTGCCATACCAAATATTTCACTCATTAAAGAGCTATTAATTTCATCCCACAAATAAGTTCCATTTTCTTCTATAAACTGATAAGTTGTTCCAGTTTCTCTATCATAGTAAATATCCCCTACATGATCTGGATATTCACTTACTTGCCAATTTACTGATGGTTCATTTAGTAATGTTGGCTCATCACTTCCATACCATGTATCTATTTGACCATCGAGTTGGGCTTGTAATGTTTCTAGATCACCAATTGTTGCAGAAATAAAACTATTTAATATGTTATTTACTTTTACTAAACCTACTTCAGTTTGTTTTATTGCTTCTGTATTACCAAGCAATAGTGCATACTTTCTTTCCAGTTCTTGTGCTGTTCTTACTTGTGGTCTTTCATTTGCTACACTCATTTATTTCTCCTTTCAATGTAAAAGAGGGGTTCCCCCCTCTTATTTCCATGTTACATTTCCTTTTTTATCAACTTTCATATCTAGTGATTTTAATATTTCAACCTTTTCATTATATGTCAAATCTAAATTTGAAACATAGTTTACTATTTGCCTATTATAATCTTTAAAACTTGTATAATATTGTCTTAATAACATTGCTTTTTGCGGTATAGTTAAATCTAATTTATTTACATATAAGATTACTTTTTTCTTTCTTTGCTCTGTTGTATATCCTTTAGTTTGACTATATTTATTTCTAACATTTTCAATTCCTGAAACATATTTTTTATAGCTTTCATAATCATTTGCTATTGCTTTCATTGCTTGATATTTGCCTGGATTTTTATATGCAAAATCAAATTCTTCATATGAACCATAATCTTTATAATTGCTCATATTTTTTGATTCACTTACTTCTTTTAAACCTTTAATAGAAGATTTGTTTACTTTGTTGTACTTGCTATCATATAAAGTATCATTATCTTCATCATACCAATATGTTTTATTATTTTTGTCTGTATATTTTTTATAACCATATTTATCTTCTATTGTATTAGTAAATAACTCATCAAATATTTTTTGTTTATTGTTTTCACTAATTGGCAAATTAGAAACATAATTATATTTTAGTTCATTTGCTGATGCTTTTTCTAAATCCAAAACTTTTTTATTAGTTTTGTTCATATCATCATCAAATACAATCTTGCTTTCTTTATCATACCAATATTTATTGCCTCTATTGTCTAAATATAAACTATAATTTACACCATCAATTTTTTTTGATGTAGTAGTTTCATCATTTAATTTTGATTTAAAATCTCTAAATTCACTACTAGACATATTTAAGTCATTCATTAAAGGTATATCTTTTTCTTGAATAGTTTTATAACCACTCTCTCTATACTTTTTAGCTTCTTCACCAGACCATTGGCCAAACAATGCATTTTTTATAACACTGCCTGTATCAGTATCTGCTGTAAACCTTAAATTGCCACTATCAGTATAACTTCCAGGTACTTCATTAGCATACATTCCTAATCCCTGTGCAGTTTTCTTTATTTGACCATAGCCAGTAGGAAGTACATAATAAGGTATAGAACCTACAACTTCTTTTCCTGCTTCTTCCCATGTTACTGGTTGACCATATTTATTTGTATTACCTACAAATGCATCATATATAGTTTGTGCTGGTGTTAGCATTTCACCTATTGGCAATCTACCACCACTTCCAAATAAACTTGTAAATGGCAATGCATCCATAAGTTCACTAGCTGCTTCTTGCATTCTTGTTTCAATATCCTTATCTTCATCATCATCTAATCCAAATAGTTTTTTAAATATATCTGCAATATCAAATGCTGCTCTACTTCCAGTTAGTTTTTCAAACATTTCATTAAATAAATATGAATATGCTGCAAGTTGCCCCATTTGGAATAACATTGTTGCACCTGCTTTTAGTCCACCATCTTTAGCTAGGGTTTCTTGAAATTCCATTTTAGTATCATGAATCATGTATTGCCATTGATTATTTGTTTCTAATTGGAATTGAGTAAGTAATCCTAATGTTTTTGAATTAAATGCTTCAGCAGTTGCACCTTTTGATCTATCACCCATAACTCTAGCACCAAAGTCATCTGCATATTTCATAGCTTGTTGTTCTGTCATACCTTTAGATAAACCTTCATAATATTTACTTCTAGTTATAACATTTGAAGTAAACCAATCACTACCTGACATAAATATTTGACCAGCATTTGAAATTTTTTGCCATGTTTTCTTTGATAAAGAACTATCATTTCTTAATCTTGAAGTCAAGAAATCGCTTCTATCAATAAAACCATCATTATGGAACATGTTTTTAATTGTTGCAACTGTTCCTTTAACCATAGCAAGTTTATTTGTTTTACTTGCTGCTATTGTACTAGATATAAAGTTTGTTAAGGCACTTCTTACATTAAAACCTGTCATATTTGAACCAGTTTGTTTCTTTAATGTGTTTAAGAAAGTATATCCTTTTCTTCCTAATGCTCTTTCAACACCTCTATCTATTGCACCTTTTTTGCCAGCTATTGCATTTCCCTGTTCTTTTAACCATGCAGCATAATTAGACAACTTCCCTTCTTGAATATCTTGTATTCTTTGTATTGCTTCATCACTAGATATATCATCACCAAATACATCTAATCCATGAGTTTGACCATAAGTATCTCTAATTAATTTTTCTAATGCTCTATATCTTTGTATTGTTTCAGTATGAAACATAAGATTACTAGCACCTTCTAAATAACCATCTATACCTGTAATAGCATCATATGTTGTTTTTTCGCCAGTTCTTCTTTGTGCAGATGCAAACCAATTTTTACCTGGTACATTAAATTCAGTTAAACCATTTATATCAGTAGGTAGGTTTTCACTATTTAACTCTTGCCTATTAAATGGAATACCTGCTTGACTAAATTTATCAGTAAGCTCTTGAAAGTGCCTCATGTAGTCTTTTCTTTTGGGGATTGGATCATATCCCATCTCAACTAATTCTTCATTGATTTGGTCTAAATAAGTGTCATACTTACTTCTCAATACTCTAGCAGCATTTTTAATTTTATTTTGTGTATCTACATCCTTTATCTCTTGTGCTAGTTCAGTATCGCCAATAATACCTTCACCATATTGTTGAACTAATGCACTTTCTTTGCTTCTTGCTTTAATTCCTAAATCTTTTATTTCTTGTCTTTCTTTATTTAAGAATCTAATTCTTTCAGCTTCTTGATGTTTAGCAAAATATACAGTTTGTTCATTTATTTTTCTACCAACTTCTCTACCAAATACTTTTTCATTAACTCTTTCTGGAGTTGTTGTTTGATAACTAAATGATTTTATATCATTACCTGCTTGTAAATCATCAGTAGTTATTCCCATTGTATTTTGTAGATTTTCTCTAACTTCTTGTCTTGTTTTTTTCTTAATTGGTATTTCTTTTAGATTTTCATTATATTGTAATGCTTGGTTCTCTAAATCATTTTGCTGTTTCATAGCATTCTCATAAAGAGTTTCTTGTAATGCATCATAAATATATGTTGCTGCTTGTTCAATTGTTTTAGTGTCATATTTTTGTTGTAATGTGTTTTCTATGTTATCCCTTATCTCATTTATTGAATTAGCTTCATCAAATGCAGTTTGAATTATATTTTGTAAATCTCTTGCTGGTTTTATTCCAAATTCTTTACTTACATCTATTGATAATTTCCTAGCACTCTTTGCATCTAAATCACTATTTTCATTTGCAAATTCTTCTAATGATTTCCAATAGTTTTCATCTTTTTGTAGTTCATCATAGTATTTATTTGCTTCTCTTTGTTCTAATACTCTTTCTCTATAAGGATTTACTGGTGCTATTTCATTATCAAAAGTCATTTCAGCCCCATTTTGAAGAGTTTGAATTTGATTTGATAAATTATTCAACTGATTAGATAAATTGCTTATATCTTCTCTAATTGGGGCTATATTTTTATTAAATAATTCACCCATTGTTGTTCTAGTACCTTTTGTTACTGGTGCTATATCTGTTGTTTTAGATGAATACATTTTGTTTGTATCATCAATTTTGGCATATTGCCCCTGTGTAGGATCAATCCAAGCTACATCATTTATATTAACTTCTTTTGAATATACTTTACCATCTCCAGAATAACTTTGTGCTTCCATTTTAGATGGTGATACAAATATGCCCTGTTCTATTGGATATGATGAATAAACAGTTATTTTTCCTTTATCTATAGCATCTAATAAATCTTGCTTTGATAAATCAGGATTTATTTCATCATAATCAGCCCAATCTTCATCTTGTAATGTTTCTTCTAATGTTTTAATATCATCTATATTTCTAATCCAAGTATGATAATCATCATTAACCGGATTATTCTTTTTTATTATATCTAATTGTTTTTGTTTCAAAGAAAAAGATGTATTATTTACATCTCTACTGTCATTTCTTCCATTTTCTTGTAAAAATCCATTTCTGTTTTTGATTGTTTCGCTAGTTGTATTAGTTTGTCCATAAATTCCTCTTTGTTCTTCGCTGCTCCCGGTAGCATTATCGCTTGTGCTATTATTTCTGGTTTGAATTTCTTTTCCATTAAATATGTCAATAATTCTTCCAATTTCTTCAACATTATAACCTGTCCTTTCTGCAACATTTCTTATAGTCTCAGTAATTGTTTCAATATCGGTACCATAAGATTGTGCTATAAACTCATCAACTTCCCACATTTTCCTTACTTGAGGTTTACTATCTAAATATGAAGATAATATTATTTTGTTATTTACATTAACAATATTTTTTTCATTATTTCCAAATTGATACTCTATTCCATTCCTATCAACTTTTGTAAAATATTCTCTCCATTCATTTCCTTTTAATTCATCATTAAATTCATTAATCAAAGAACCTTCCGGTATTGCTTTGTCAATATTATACTGCAAATCCTCATTATTTTCAATGTTATTATTTAATTCTGCATTATATCTAACATCATTTATTTTAATATTTTTCTTTTGTTCATTATAAGCTACTTCAAATTTATCAGCTACTGATTTCCAATATGCCTTTTCTTGTTTATATTCATTTGTTTTACCTATATTATCCACTTTATCTTTTACCCAATTATATATTCTTTGTGCTAGATTTGGTTTTTCACCTACTAATCTTGAAATATATTCTTGAGTTCCTAAATTAGTTCCTAGATATTTAGCAACTACTTCTTCATCTATTTTAGCTTCATAGTTTTCATCTTTAGCATATCTATTGCTATATTTTTCTTCTATTTCTGCTCTTAATTTGCTATATTGCTTATCATTTTTAACATGTTCTAAGACATCTGCTTTTATTGTGTTTCCTAATTTAGTTTCTTGAGCAAATATATCATGTGCTAATTCATGAACTGCAGCATCTTGAAATATTGCATTTGAATCAGCATTTGGATTAATAACAACATATTGTTTACCATCTCTAGTTTCCCAAAATGATACATCATCACTATTTTTAAACTCTGTTGCATCTACTCTTGCATCAATACCTCGCTTATCATAAATAGTTTGTGTTTCCTTTACTTTTGATAAGTTTCCATCATTACCATGATATGCTTTGTATGAGTCAACAAGATTTAAACCGTTGGTTGATAATTGACCGGTTTTAATTGCATTGTTTATATTTGCTTGTTGTTTTGTTTGATTAAACAATTCATTTAGATCAAGTTTTTTATTTTGCTTCATTTCTTGTACTAATTCTTTACTAATATTATCTTCTAATTCTACTTGTTCTTTAAAATTAGAAGTATCTTCTAAACTTGATTTTGTTTCTATTAATGAATCGAATAATTGTTGTGTTTCTTTAACACTCATATTATGTTCTTGTGCATATGATTTTATTATTGAATTTTTTTGTTGTGAACTTATAACTGTACTACCACCATTTGCTATTGCACTTGAAATTAATGCTGATAGCATTGCTTCCATTGTTTCTTCACTTGTTGCAGCTTCTTTAATATCCCCCCATATATTTTCTATATTCTTTTTATTTCTTATACCTTCAAAAGTTGCTTCCAAAATATTTGAAAATGCTTCTTCAACTGATTCACCTGCTGTATCTAATACTTTTAATATGATTTTACCTGTGCTTTTACTGAAAAACTTTGATATTGGTTTACTAACAAGTTTATCAGCCCATCCTGCGCTTTTTAAACCAGGTATTCCCTGAAAAAATTGTTCACTAATTGCTTCAGCTAAACCGCTTGTAAATGCTTTGCCTTTTGCTTCTTTTTCATCTACTCCATTTCTTAAACTATTTGTAAGTGAATTACCATAAGCACTTGTAAATGAATTAAAAAAAGTAGAAGCAGCATTACTACTCAATGAAGTTGCTGCTTTTGCAGATACACCCTGCAATCCTAATGTACTTGCTCCTACATTACCAATACCACCTAATCCAACAAATGCAGCCATATTTCCTAAACCCTGCTCTGCAGAATTTATTAATGTTCCTGCTACTGAACCTTCATTTAGTTTTTTTGACCAATTTACATCTTCAGCATTTAAAGCTTTTTGTTTTAGTTTGGTTCCAACACTATTTGTTCCATATTTTTTTTCTAGTCCTTCGCCTAAAAGATATTTAGTTGCATTCAATGCTTCAGTAGAATCAAAAATTGATCCAGTTACATCTTTTTTTGCATTTTCATATTCAAATTCTTTAATAGTTTTACCTGATTGTCTTAAACTTTTAGCATAATCTTTATATCCTGCTTTTTCCCATAGTTTTGCTTGTAATTTAGCACTTCCCTGTGCTGCATCACCTAAAACAGTTCTCCCAGTATCTACTACACCCTCAATAGTGTTCATAAATCCTTTGCCTACATTGGATGCTGCATCTCCAGCAGTAGAAAGAATAGTTTTTGTTACATCTCCAAAATCATAACCATCATCCCATAATGAACTTGCTTTAACTACACTAATTTTATTTTTTTTATTTTTTTCTGCTACTTCATTTGAGTATTCTTTATACCAATCAGGTATTTCTATTTTTTTCTTTTTCTTCTTTTTTTTTTCTTTATATTTTTATCAT